>Ga0081527_100047_pt1 | contig 122694 bp, 107 predicted proteins | sample HotLakmasection5_FD_70992 | JGI IMG/M metagenome (GOLD analysis project Ga0081527, IMG submission 70992) | Hypersaline microbial mat communities from Hot Lake, Washington, USA - Section #5 (SPADES assembly) (version 2) | ecosystem: Environmental > Aquatic > Non-marine Saline and Alkaline >...
AGGCTTTAGCATTGAACTCGACCCCGATAACCTGCCTGATGAGCTGGTGCTCTGGAACGCTCAAAACCCCGAAGCCCGCGACTTCAGGCTCTACGTGATTGACCGAATCTGGATTGCCAGACCGGTCGACATTCCTCAGGACGGCGTTGTAAACGTGGATATTACCACCCCTGAGCAAGGGTTTTCCGCCTGGTTCGTGGAGGCCACTTACTCCACTGATAATGACGTTCCCTTTAAAACCACGACGGGAGTTGTGGTTACCCCTGATCGGTATCCGTTTGAGGAGTTTGTGCCGGATACGTCGGTGGTCTCCCATTCAGAATAACGGGCAGCGTAATTTTGGGGCACTTACTTATGAACCTGTTCTTTACTTAAATCTGCCAGTCTGAGAAAACCGGATATGAGACTGTCAAAAAGGTTGACTGCCCGGCACACCGCTAAAAATGATACTTAAATAATTGGGCAGCCCCGAAGCAAGGGATTAAGTCTCGTTTTACAGGCCATCTAAAGGCTGAAGGTCGATACCTCCATTATTTCTTTAGGATAACTGAAAAAGCCCCTTATCATCTTGCCCCTGCCCATTCTGACTTCTGATAGGGAAGCCAAGGCGTTATCAATTCCTGCAACACGGCAAACATTAAGTTCAGGTAATTCCTCTCTGATATAACATATTTTATCCGACATTCAACCAACCCTCAATAACTACTCCTATCAATCTTTATCTCATTTTGGCAGACGTTTTCCAATCATATACAACGGAGCAGGAAACAGATAATGAGCAAAGGTTGTTAACTAAACATAATCAGAATCAAAAAGAGACCGATTTATGGAAATTCCAGGAGATGAATCAGCAGATATGGCGAGAATGCTAATGAATGAATATACAGAGCAAACCGGATTAAAAGAGAATGAGGACGGGGAAGAAGACCGATATCTATGGACTGATGCCTTTGCCGTTCAAAACTTCCTCGCTCTGTCGTCTTATTACAATAGTGATATGTACAAAGATCTGGCCCGAAAATTAATCGATCGGGTACACTATGTGTTGGGACGATATGATTCGGATGATTACCGCAGCGGATGGATCAGCCAGCTGCCTGAGGAGGAAGGCCGAAAACATCCCACAGTAAATGGACTGAGGATAGGCAAAAAGCAGCTTGAAAGAGAAGAATCAGAGCCATTCGATCCAAATAAGGAGTGGGACAGAGACGGTCAGTATTACCATTACCATACACGATGGATCAATGCACTATTACTGGCTGCTGAATATATGGACAGCGATAAACTTATAGCAAACGCAGTAGAATTGAGCCTTGCTGGCAAAAAATTTCTCCAAAACAGAGGCGGGCAAAAACACCTTTTCTGGAAAATGAGTGTAGACCTCAGCTATCCGCAGGTTTTATCGATGGGTGCCCACGATCCGCTTGATGGATATCTGACAGCACTTGAATGCAGAATGAAGGCATCAAATGAATATGATTTTACAGACTATCTTGATAATCTTGAGACCATCTGCAGAGGCAAAAACTGGCAGACTAACGATCCACTGGGTTTAGGTGGATTATTACTGAGCACCATTCGCGCTGCCAAGCTCGAAAAATATACAGAGCTGCCGAAATCCATTGGTCCGAAGAAATTATTGCGGGATGCCCTCAGTGGATTGGATACATTTGAAAATCAGGCAAATCTTACATCTTCTGGAAAATTCAGGCTCGCCTTTCGGGAGTGCGGATTATCCCTCGGTATCCGGGTAGCAGCGAGTTACCGGGACCTGTTTGTGGAAAAATACCCGGAATTCGAGAATATTGATAAAAGGTTGAACCTTGCTGAGCAAATTGAAGAATTCTGGAACGATAGTAGAAACAGGAAGTTTTCAAGCTACCGTGATCATCTGAACATAAATCATGTAAGCCTGTCCTCATCTCTGCTTGCAAGGGCAGAACCAAAACTTTTCAGTTCAGCCAGCATTGGTGATTCTGGTGAACAAAACAGTTAAAAAGTGTCAGTCAAATATTACTTTAACTACCGGCTGATATTATAGAAGCCGGCAGGTACGGCTAACTCCAATGTTTGCTTCTGTCTGCATCTTTACAAACAATTCTCCTGTAACAGGTTAAACGATTATAATACGCGATTTGTTAATTATTTAAAGAGATAATTTGAACTTAAAGAATCAAGCGATGAGTGTGGCATTGAATCAAAAAGAGAAGATGATTGAAAGACAGTTAAAAGCACGGGGTATCAAAGATCCAAGAGTTCTCGAAGCCATGGAAAGTGTGCCAAGAGAAAAATTTATTGCAAAAGACCTTGTTGAATTTGCCTACGAAGACGCACCCCTGCCTATCGAAGAAGAACAAACCATTTCTCAGCCTTACATCGTTGCCCTGGCTGCAGAATTATTGGAAATTGGGGAAACCGACAAGGTATTGGATGTGGGTACCGGTTCGGGGTATGCAGCTGCGGTGATGAGTGAGCTTGCTGATGAAGTTTATACTGTAGAGCGTCATAAAATCCTGGCCGAGGCTGCCAGTAAACGTTTTAATCAGCTGGGTTATGATAACATCTATGTTCTCCATGGCGACGGAACGGAAGGATGGCCCGAGCATGCCCCCTTTGATGCAATCAATGTTGCAGCCGGAGGGCCTAAAATCCCGGAAGATCTGAAAGACCAGCTTGCGGAAGGTGGCCGCCTGATTATACCTGTCGGCTCAAAAATCAGAACTCAAAGACTCGTTCTTACAACCAAACAGAATGGTGAATTTAAGGAAGAAAATCTTGGCAGGGTTCAGTTTGTTCCCCTTATCGGTACAGGCGGCTGGATGAACCGTGATGCAAGAGAACCCTCACCTGAGAAAAAAGTTACAAAACTTATTGAAGATGCAGCTGAACCTTTCAATAATCCTGAAAGTGCCGACCTCTCTCCTCTGCTTGAGCGAATTGGTGATGCCAAAGTGGTCCTTATCGGAGAGTCATCGCATGGAACATCCGAATTTTATCGACTGCGCGAACAGATAACCAGAAAACTTATCAAAGAGAAAGGTTTTAATATCGTTTCCTTAGAGGCCGACTGGCCAGATGCCGCTCATGTTGATCGATTTGTAAGAAATACGAATATCTCCCTGCCTGAAGAAGAACCATTCACCAGGTTTCCCACGTGGATGTGGAATAATGGCGAAGTTCTCCGCTTTGTAAAATGGCTAAAAGAGTATAATGAAGATAAATCCGGACAGGATCAAAAAACCGGCGTATTCGGTCTTGATTTCTATAGTATGTTCACTTCCGTAAAAGCTATTATAGACTATTTGGAAGATGTTGACCCCTCACTGGCCGAAACAGCACGTAACAGGTATGGATGCCTTACACCCTATGAAAATGATCCGGTAAAATACGGTGCGGCCGCCATGAGCGATGAGTATAAAAAATGTGAAAAGGACGTCACGGATATGCTGTACAAAATCTTAACCCATCGCGTGGAAGAAGCTGAAAAAGACGGAACCCGATATTTTGATGCACTTCAGAATGCAAGGCTTGTAGCCAACGCTGAAAAATACTATCGCAGCATGTATCTCGGATCACAGTCCAGCTGGAACCTCCGTGACAGCCATATGTTTGATACCTTGAAATCTTTGATGAATCACAGGGGGTCTGATGCAAAAGCCGTTGTATGGGCTCATAATTCTCATGTCGGGAACGCAGGTGCAACGGAGATGGGAGCCCGCGGAGAGTATAATATCGGACAGCTGGCAAAAGAAGAGTTTGGAGACGATACTTTTAATATTGGTTTTGGAACCGACCACGGTACAGTGGCAGCAGCACATAACTGGGGCGGCAGCATGAACGTGATGGACGTACGCCCATCACCCGAAGACACCTTTGAGAACCTAATGCATCACGTTAAACACGATAATTTCATTCTGCCGCTGCATAAAAAAGGACACGAAAGACTAACCCGGGAGCTTGAAAAAAGCAGGCTTGAAAGAGCTATAGGCGTTATATACCGTCCCAAAACAGAGATGCAGAGCCACTATTTTCAGGCATCTCTGTCGAAACAGTTTGATGAATATATCTGGCTCGATAAAACCATGGCGATCAACCCGCTGCCTCAGAGAAAAAAAGAGGAAGGAGTTCCTGAAACATATCCATTCGGATTGTGAGAAACAGAAATTCAAGGCAGAATGCAGCTTTTTGCCAATCGAATTATTATTGCCTGCAAAATTTCCGGAATACAGTCCACAGTTGAAGGGTATGTGCATAATGGCCGGGCTGAATTTTTAAGAAGTATTTGATTCCCTGGGGCATCCGGAACATCCTCCACTCTGAAAGTTATCTGAATCAGCTGAATACGCAGTATAAAAAATATCGATCTTGAAATAGAGAATGGTTCTCTTGAGCAATTTACCAGCGCAGCCAACGATTATGCATCTCCCCGTGGTGAAGTAATCACGCGGTGCGGTTACAAACGTGGAGGCTGACACGTTCAAACCAGAACAAAGACTGTTCTCACATCAAATAAGACACATTTTCACATTCAGCCAGAGCTCAATGCATATAAGAACGTACATCGATTTTACAGTAACAGCCGGGATGAGCGCGCTGCGCGTAATTGTGTGTAGTGTGGTGTGTTGATGTATGAAAAGACGTTATTTCAAACTCTCGACAGGGTTTGTTCTCAACACTGTAGGTTTCTTTTAAACTTCGGGGTTCTATCACGAGACTTCAATCATCCTAACTTCCAGGTTTAAACGGCATCATCATGAGATACTCCAATCAGGTTTTCGGGTTTTAAATCAGAACCTAAATAAAACATACTCCGCCGCCGATAATCACTCGCGGGATTACGCAGTGGAAGTCTGATTTTTTCCTGATTACTTCTGAGGATCAATCTACTGCGACGAATATATAGGTGAAAATCATTCGGGTGCAATCAAAATCTATCTGAACACAAAGTTAACCTTATCCGGCACTGCCCGAAAGAATATGGATTTTATATTAACATTATGATCCATACCGACCCGGGTACGAATGAACAGAATGTACCCCCCGTTCAATCCCCAATAACAGTCTGCGAACTCCTCACACATTCATGAAGGCGCTGAATAATCCGGGATCTGTACTGTATTTCTATCCTGGTCCGATAAGCCTTTGACAATTATTATGAGGGAATACGCTCGTTTGTGAACCAAACTCTAAACCCCCACTTTCAGAAAAAAAACAGTGCAAAGAGCTGAGAAATTAGACGCTCATTTAATTAACTTTTGATACAAAACCTCACTCACCGAATGATTTTTCTGTAAAAGGTTTTATACACCAAAAACGGCTTTATGAGAATTGTATCGCTACTGCCTAGCACAACGGAAATTATTTGCGTACTGGGGCTGGAGAAGCAGCTTGTGGGGCGTTCTCACGAATGCGGCCAGAGTTCATACATCCGTTCCCTGCCCGCACTCACTTCCCCCGAGATGAAGCCCGAAAATACAAGCCGGGAAATTCATACAAGCGTTCAATCCCTGGTGGAAAACGGCCTTTCGGTCTATACAGTTGATGGAGAAGCACTCGGCAGGCTGGAACCGGACCTCATTTTGACCCAGGACCATTGCGAGGTCTGCGCGGCCTCACTCGATGAGGTGGAGAAGGCGGTTCAGGCCTTCTGCATGCCCGGAACGAATGTAGTATCTGTATCTCCCGAAACTCTGGATGAAATTTTCGATTCGTTTTTAACCATCGGCAGAGCGGCAAATGTGCATGAAATTGCGGCTGAACGGGTAGAGGAGCTGAAGATGCGGATGGAGATTATCAGCCGGACCATGAACGGCACAGCCCGCAAAAAAGTAGTCCCCCTGGAGTGGCTGGACCCGCTTATGACCGGCGGTAACTGGATTCCCGAGCTCGTTGAGATTGCGGGCGGCGACCCCTGCCTTGCCGAAGCCGGAAAGCACTCCCCCGTTATTGACTGGAATGCTGTAGTTGATGGTAACCCGGATAAACTGCTGCTGATGCCTTGCGGGTACACAATTGATCAGACAAAAAAAGAGATGCACCTGTTAACCGGCAGGAAAGAGTGGAAGAACCTGAAAGCCGTAAAAAACGATGAGGTGTATCTTTTAGATGGCGACCGATTCTTTAACCGGCCCGGGCCCGGTATTTACGAATCAGCAAGAATTCTGGCCGAAATATTACATCCCAGTCTGTTCAAACCAATCAGCCGCAACGATGGATGGATTCATTGGAATCACTCCTGAAAAGGGGGGCCCTGGATCACATTTTTTAATTATTTTGTTAATAACTTCAGTTCGATTAATAATATTTTCTATTGTCTAAGTAAGAAGTCTCCCCTAATAAGGGGAGATTTAGAGGGGTGTTCAACGGTTTTCCCCACGTTTTGATAAACATCCCCCTAAATCCCCCTTTGTTAAGGGGGACTTGTATGTTCAAAATTTAACAATCGAGCTCAGGTTAATAATATATGTCAACAGTGGCACACTTATGAAAATTTAACAGTGAATGATGAGCGATGACGATGTATTTACTGCAATGGTAAAAGAGGAGTTTAATCAGTACCAGCATTTTCTTTTATACAAAGACAGGCAAGATTTTAAAGACGGAAACTATCGTACGCTTGCCCAAAAAATGCTCCGCCAGATCCGTCTGCTGTCGGTATTTGTTCTCTTTTCAATTCTTCTGTTTTCACTTGTAAGTGTATTTCACTTTATTGACTATGGAAATACAGGGAACAGCGTAAGTTTCTGGCTGGGAATTGCCTCATGGGCGTTTGTCATCTTTTCCACAATTTTTTACACCAGAGATGTTCTGGAAAGAAAAAAAAGCATGCAGCGCATACTTAAGCTCCTTGATGCGAAAGAGGAGTACTATCAAAACAAAAACAGAAAAACGAATAAAGAGGATACAGAATGAAAAAGATGATCTCCGCAGGGCTGCTCATAGGCGGCCTGATTTTGCTCTATTTTGGATACCAGGAATATCAGTCTGTCAGTTCGGAAGTGAATGAATTCTTTACGGGCTCGCCCGATAACCAGGCATTATGGATGATGATTGGTGGTGCCGTGGCTGCAACTGCCGGGCTTGTAGGGCTATTGAAAAAATAGCGGCGTGAATTTTCTAAATTCAAAAAAAGCAGCTTTTTTCTGCTTTATTTCAGGAATTTGCCTCCTGGCTCTGGGCGTGTACGTAACCCCGGACTCTGGCTCTGCTCAGCCTGTGCTCGGCACCCGGCAGGCGTGGTACTATATTACCGGAGTTGCGCTCAGTGTATCGGGCGTGGTTCAGTTGATGAGAGATGAGACGATCTGAGTGCTGAGCTCTGAAAATAACTCAGTTCTCATTCTGCTTCAGTTTTTCAATGGATTCATCCATACTCCGAAGCAGTTCCCATTTATACATGCCTGAGTTGTGGCCGTCGTCCCAGTTTATTTTTAGTGCGTGATTTCCAACAGGCTCAGCCGATATAATTTTAAACTGCCGGGTGGGCTCAACAAGAAATAGCTGGGGTTCATACTGTCCCATCATGGCGTGCCCCCCCCTGCAGGTAACACACGGGCAATTTTTTCGAAGTCCGAACAACGGGAACACCGACGTGTGGCCATCTGCCCATTCAATCGTAAGTTTCTGGTTGCTGTTTTCGACATCAACGGAAACGGGAGTAAATTTTTGATCCATGGAAACTGCTATTTTCTATTTCTGAGCGTTTTTAATGTTCGAATTGTAACTGTCTACCATGGGTTCAATATAAGATCGTAACATCTGAAAGTCCCCACTTTTGAGTTTGTTCAAAACGGAAGCACACTTTTATATATTGTTATCCCGAACTCACGATATTTATAATTAGTTTTACAACATAACCGGGTTTCTTATCGGATAACTAAACTGAACCCTGTTGAATAAAAATAATAAGTAAAAGTAAGCCTATTTCATGTGGATTTTAAGTCTGTTTTTAGCAGCCGTTTTTTTAGGCGGAATTTTTACTGGCAATCACCCCTATTTTTCAATTGATAAGCTGAATAAACAGCTGGTTCTCAACACAAGCCTGATTATTCTCGCGCTTTTTGGACTGCTGCTGCTTCTCTATAACATCGGCTATTTTCCCCAGTCGGTAGCTGCTCCGTTTATGATGTGTGTGTACAGTTTTGCCGGCGGATTCCTTGCCGGCTTTTCCATCAGGCAGTATCAAAAAAAGAAGAAAGGCGGAGATATTCTCTATCAGCATCGATCTTTTTGGGTTGATCACGCTCCAAATTTACTCGCGATCGCACTAATCCTTTTTGGTATTTACCGTACATCTGTTTTATCTGATCTGCCCGTTACCGGAATCCGGGTTACATCGGGAGTCTCACTCATATGCTTTGGTATTTTTACGTGGACAATGAAAGCCGTGCCTGAATTTCGGGAGTATGGAATACTTCTGCTCGATCGCCTCATAAAGTGGGATGATGTAATCTCCTGGCACTGGCACTCCGAAGAGATCATCGCCATCGAGTATATTATCGGAGAAGATGACGATGAGGTGATTCATGAATTCCTGACATCGGTTCCCATGGAGGACAAAAAAGAGATCGAGCAAATTTTGGCATCAAAAGCCGACGATTATTATGAAGTGCGCAAAAAAAGACTTCTGAAAGAGGATTGACTACGCCACCGAGCGATGCTCCACCATTATGCACCGGTTTTTGACGTAAGGAATCCCTGCCTCTTCAGCGAGAGCTTCCGCTTCGGGAGAGCTCACATCGAGCTGTGTCCAGATTACAGGTCTCTTTTCCGTTCTCTTCGATCGCTTTACAATATCGTGAACCATCTCTTCGGTATAGCGTTTATTTCTGAAAATTACCATGATGTCGATCGAAATATCATCCGGGATATCGAGCACAGAGTCATAGCATTCATGATCCAGTACGGCCCGCTCATTCGGGTTTACCGGAAATATTCTGTAGTTTTGATCCAGCAGATACTGCATAATTTGATGACTTGTTCTGTACGCCTTAGATGAAGCACCTATGACCGCTATATTGTCGGCACCGGTCAAAATCTCACTTATAGATAGTTTGTGTTGCATGGATAGGGCTATTCGATTCAAAATTGCGGTAAAAAACCTTTATATTGAGTTACACAATATTAATAATCAAAACAAAGGAATATTTTGTCTAAAGTTAAAGAAGGTGATACCGTAAAAGTGCATTACACCGGTACACTTAAAAATGGAGAAGTTTTTGACTCTTCCAAAGATAAAGAACCACTTGAATTTACACTCGGAGAAGGCCAGCTGATTCCCGGCTTTGAAAAAGCCGTTGTAGGAATGGCTGTTGGCGACTCTGCCAGTATCGACTTATCAAGCGATGAAGCTTACGGAGAAGAGAGAGAAGACCTGATTATCAATGTCCCCAAAGACCAGCTTCCCGACGACGTTACACCACAAGTTGGGATGCAGCTACAGGTAAACCAGGGAAATGGCCAGCCAATTCCGGTACGAATTAAAGAAGTTGGAGAAACCGAGCTTACGCTGGATGCCAATCATCCGCTTGCAGGCAAGGACCTTAGCTTTGAGATTGAGCTTGTTGAAAAAGTGTAAAGCACCGATCTCAATTCAATTTACTAAACGCCGGTTTGTTGTATGTTACAATACAGCGATCCGGCTTTTTTAATACATACACGTATTATCCTCTCAAAACTCCTTAGCAGAAACCGGGGATTACTCTGGGAGAGTTTTTCTTTAGTCTAAATACAATAAAATTAAGTAATCGATTATGGCCAATTTTCAGCAACAGGGAACCGTAAGTATCACATGCCCACTGGGGCTCTCCGAACAGCTAAAACGTGAAGTGCAGGAGCTTGGATATCCCATTACGGCGGAACGGAGTACCGGTGTGGAGTGCCGGGCATCACTCAACCAGTGCATGGAACTGAATTTCTGGCTCAGAACGGCCCATCGTGTCCACTTTATGGTGGATGAAAAACAGTGCAATACCCCTGAAAAGCTAACCAACTGGCTCAAAACTCTTCCTTGGGAAGAGTGGATTCCTGCTGATGGCTACTTCAGCGTTACCTCCAGGGTGGATCACCGAACGATTGAAAATGATCAGTATGCAAACCTGATCGTAAAAGACGCCGTTGTAGACAGGCTCCGGTTTAAGGAAGATCAGCGCCCCGATACCGGTTCCGACCTGAACCAAACGGTGCTGTTTTTATTCTGGACAAACGATATCGCACGGATTTTTATCGATACATCGGGGGAGTCGCTTTCGCGGAGAAATTACAGATCCACCTCCTCCTCTGCCCCTATGCAGGAGACACTGGCTGCCGGAATTATTGAAGCCACAAAATGGGAACCCGGTATGCACTTCATCAACCCTATGACGGGCAGCGGCACACTGGTAATTGAAGCCGTGATGAGAGCAATGAACCGGGCTCCGGCATCACTCCGAAACAACTTCGGGTTTATGCACATACGCGGATATGATGAAACCCATTACCAGCAGGTGCGCTCGCAGGCAAAACAGAAAATTAACAAGGAGATAAAGGGGCGGTTTATCGCTACCGACAGCGATCCTGTGGCCGTCATCAACGCTAGGAAAAATGCAAAAACGGCCGGTGTGGATCACCTGATTGAGTTTGAAACCTGTAAATTTGAAGATACACCTATCCCGGACGGTGATGGTGTGGTAGTCTTTAATCCGCCCTACGGAGTGCGGCTGGGTGATGACCGGGATCTAAGGCCTCTTTACAAATCAATCGGTGATTTTTTGAAATCGGATTGTGCAGGCAAAACCGGCTATGTGTTTACGGCAAACAGCAAGCTGGCCAAGAAAATCGGGCTGCGCGCCGGCAGCCGTACCCCGTTTTTCAACTCCACCCTGGAGTGCCGCCTGCTGGAGTTTGATATTTATAAAGGAAGTAAGAAGGATTAATGCTCTATGAACCGATCAGGTAATCCCCTCTTAAAGAGGGGAAAAGGATTGAATGAAAACGCACAGCGTGCTTCATTCAGCCAAGGGGTGTGTCCCGAGAACCAAACTGAATGACTGCCCGAAACTCCGAATCCAACTACACAACGTCCACTAACACACCTCTGATGGTTCCGCTGAACGCTTCACCATCTGTCTCCTCTTCCCATCGGGATCCCTTCGGGGCAAGAGGAGAAGCTCTGAAAATCCCCTCTTAGAGAGGGGAAAAGGATTGAATGAAAACGCACAGCGTGCTTCATTCAACCAAGGGGTGTGTCAAGGGGCACTGCTATGCTTTTCGTACCATGTGGACTGCCCGGTACAAACAGACGATGTATACTGTTAAGAGCTTCTGAAATTGATTTTACGCCTGCTTTTTATTGTCAAACCTCAATATGGTCAACCCATCCCTCACGGGCAGCATTACCTGTTCAACTGTATCATCTTCAGCAATATCCCGGTTCATGCGGTGAATAGCTGCAGCTTTTTTCTCTTTATGGTCCAGAACGGTGCCGCCCCAAAGCACATTATCAATCAGCAAATAACCTCTGCTGCTCAATTTCTGTTTCAGCAGATGATAGTATTCAGGATAGTGAATTTTATCGGAATCGAGATAGATCATATCGAAAACGCCTTCAATTTTCGGAATTACTTCCATGGCATTGCCCATCACCTGAAAAATGGTTTTCTCATATTCGGGCAGTGAAAAAAACTTTTTTGATACATTTTGGTACCTCGGGTTCATCTCCAGGGTCAGTATTTCGCTATCTTCAGGCAGGTCTTGAGCCATCATCAGTGTTGAATATCCTGTAAATGTTCCCACCTCCAGAATTCGCCGGGGCTTAATAAGCTGTACAAAAAACCTGAGCAGTGTGCCTACCTGCCTGCCACTTATCATATCCGTAAACTCAAGATCCTCTTCCGATGCTTTCACCAGTTTCTTTACAATCTCCGGCTCTTCAGTGGTGTGAGCCAGCGTATATTCTTCAATCTCTTTGTCTGAAATATCCATTATCTTCTAATGTTTTTTTGAATGAACACGCTTGACAGATTTATTGATAAGTAAATTACCATTGCTATGGGCAATATCTTCTTTAAAGCTGTTATTTTTAAAATATACATTAGATAACCAATCTTAAAAGATGAAACCGGATCTGTTTATACCCGCAAAGGAGTCACGTTTTTTTATCACTTTTTTTGATGTGGTTGTGCGCCTGCTCTGCAAGCTGAGATTTTCCGGGGTTTACCTGAAACAGGGCTATACACCCTCCGACAGTTCCAGAACAATCTACTACTTAAATCATACTTCCTGGTGGGACGGCCTGATTCCCCTTCTCCTTAATCAAAAATGCTTCCGGCAGCAGGCCCGTGCTATGATGGAAGACAAACAAATGTGGGAGCACGGTTTTTTCAAACGCATCGGTGCATTTTCGGTTAGCCTTGAAAACCCTAAATCAGCAATACGGTCACTTCGATACGCAGTAGAATCGATGAAGAGGCCTAATGCATCACTGTTTATCTATCCGGAGGGAGAAATAAGGCCGTTTTCACTTGACAAACCGGAGTTTAAGAGCGGCCTCTCCTGGATTGTTTCGAAATACTCCAGTCCGGATGTGGTTCCCATTGCCATCTATTTTACTACCGCAAAAAGTTCAAAGCCCGCACTTTATTTACAGGTTGGTGAACCCGTAAACACACGTAACATCATCAACTTGTCAGAGAAAACAGTTCGATTCGAAAAAGAGCTTCAGACGTTAATGGTAAGCACGGTAGAAACTGCGCATAACCAACCCGGTTATTTCCGGAAACTGCTCTGATCGTTTTCATGCTGTTCAGTGGAACTGAACCCTTTTGCCTGTTTTATTGCTTTCAACGGCCGCTTCAATAATTTGCAGTCCCGTGCAGACGGTTTCCGGTTTTACAGGCGGTTCCCATTTTTTTGTGATGGAGTAGTAGAGATCATCATAATACTCAGGATATTTTCCCGGAATCATCTCCACTTCTTTTGGCTCACCGCTGTCTCCCTGATAAAGTACTGCACTCTGTTTTCCTGCTAGTTCTTTAAGCGTTTCGGCAGTCAATGATTGACCATTACTAAGCGCAGTCTCCTGCATATCTTTACCGTGAATAACCATCGAGGCTTCCATTCCGCGTGCAATAAAACGGGGTACCGGATCTGCAACCAGCATTCCCGCCGAGAGAGTGACTTCAAGCTTAGGCTGCCTGTTGTAGAATAATTTCAGATCGAACGCATCGTCGGTATCCCCCCCTCTCTGATTTTTAATTTGGGCAGAAACTGCATTCGGTTTGCCAAACAAAATGACTGCCTGGTCGATAAGGTGGGGGGAAATATCATAAAGAATCCCGCTTCCGGGATCATTACTCTCTTTCCAGTGTCCCTGGCGCAATGCTTTTCTGTATCTGTGAAAATTTGATTTAATTTCCACAAGGTCACCGGTTAATCCCTCATTGAGTGCTTTTTTCAGCGTTAAAAAGTCACTGTCACCGCGACGGTTATGAAAAGCAGTAAGCAGTTTACTTTTTGATTTAGCCAGGTGAATCAGTTTTTCGGCCTCCTCTGATGTTATTGCCAGCGGTTTTTCTACCACAACATGTTTATCAGCACTCAGAGCCTCTTTTGCCTGCTCAAAATGAAATCTATTGGGCGATGTGATGATCACAATATCGACCTTATCGTCTTTCAGCAGTTCTTTCAGAGAACTGACAACCATAATATCATCGTCATTCACGAGGGTTGTGCTCTGTGGCGGAAGAAGTACACTCCTCAGCTTAAAACCTTTATGCATCTTCAGTAACGGGACGTGAAAAAAACGGGCTGATTTTCCATAACCGGTTATAGCGACCTCAAAAACGGGTTCCATGGTTCTCTTTTTTTGTTTTTTATTTGCTTCTACTATTAAAATACAAATCGCACTCCGTCATTAAAACCATTGTTCCCGGTAAGTGATACAGATATTCATTTTCTGAAACATTTGATTATCTTCAATTCTATTTTGAATAAATACCGGCTAATAGATTCCAATTCCGTTTTATGATATCCAAAGAGATTTTATCTAAAATCAGAAAGCTCGAAATTCACACCAAAGGACTTGTGAATAATATTTTTGGCGGCGAATATCAGTCGGCTTTTAAAGGCAGGGGAATGGAATTTTCTGAAGTTCGCGAATATACTTTCGGAGACGACGTGCGCCAGATTGACTGGAACGTAACGGCCCGAAACAGAAAGCCTTATATCAAGATATTCGAGGAAGAGCGCGAGCAGACCCTAATGCTCTGTGTGGACGTGTCGCCGAGCGGTTTTTTTGGCAGCCGCTCCCAAACCAAGATGGAGCTTGCCATCGAAATTTGTGCAGTTCTTGCGTTTAGCGCCATTAAGAACGGCGATAAAGTTGGTCTTGTACTCTTCAGCGATAAGATTGAGAAAGTGGTTCCGCCAAAAAAAGGCCGCACGCATGTTTTGCGCCTTATCCGTGAGCTTTATACATCAGAACCATCAGGTGAAAAAACATCCATAGCAAACGCTCTTTCGTATGTAAACCGCCTTCTGAACCGAAAGGCAATTGTAGTTCTTGCATCCGACTTTCAGGATTCGGACTACGAGAAACAGCACCGTATTACATCACAGAAACACGATCTTGTAAACCTGATTGTGAACGACTCTTTTGAAGAACATTTGCCAAATATCGGGGTGGTTCCTTTCGCAGATGCCGAAACCGGAGAGCAGAGGATGATTGACACGTCCAGCAGAAAAGTTCGCGTTCAGTTTGAACGCTCTGTGAGAGAAAAGAAGAGAGAACTTAAGGAATACATGATGAAAAATAAGATGGATTCGGTGGATGTGTATACGAACCAATCCTATATTCGTCCGCTGATCAACTTTTTTCAGCGAAGAACCAGCCGCTTTTAGCAGACGGCTGATCTGTTCTCTGCCCGGAAAAGAAATGGAAGGGCATAAATTTATTCATCCCGAAGGGCCAGCTCATCTCCTTCCCCGGCAAGTGTATCCATCATTTCATTCAGCCGTTGAACCTCAGCCATAAATGCATCCATATACTCTGCTTTCAGCCCATCATCAGGCGGAAAATCGTAGCTGACGGAATTAACCGGTGATCCGTTTTTATAGAGCCTGTAACAGAGATGTGGGCCGGTGGCCAGGCCAGTTTGTCCCACGTAGCCAATAACCTGTCCCTGCTTCACTTTTACGCCTGCCCTTATTCCGGGACCAAACCGGCTCATATGCAGATAAGCGGTTTTATAAACGCTGTTATGCTTTATCTGAACAATATTTCCGTTTCCTCCTCTTCTCTGTGCTTCCGTAACCACTCCATCGCCTGCAGCAAGAATCGGTGTTCCGGTGGGAGCAGCATAGTCGGTTCCGTAGTGGGGTCGGCGGCGGTTAAGGATTGGATGCATTCTGCTGCGGGAAAACCCGGAGCTTATTCTGGGATTGTACTCAAATGGAACACGCATCATTTGCCTTCGCAGGCTGTTGCCGTTCTCATCAAAAAAACCGCTTTGATCTCCGTTATCAAAATAGTAAGCACGTTTAACATCTCCCCGATGTACAAATTCCGCTGCATGTATGGTTCCAATTCCAATATATTCATCGTCGACATACCGGTTTTCATAAACAGCCTTAAATCTGTCTCCCTTTCTTAGTCCGTAAAAATCCACCGTCCAGGCATAGATATTGGCGAGTTCAACAATCAGTTTCTGCGACACACCCTGCTGATAAATGGCGTTGGCAAGTGAGCTTTCGATCGTACCCGAAACTGCGTTCATTTTAACTTCAACCGGAATTGTGCCGCTTTCAATGGTAATTTCATCATCCCAGCGAATTACAGAATAGTCTGTATCGGTTCTTCTCCACACAAACGCTTCAACCTCCCCGTTTACGCCTTTATATAATTTGTACTCCTGACCCGGAATCATTCTTGCGAGATTTATTTTCCCTGCAGCCTCTTTTTGTATCTGATAGATTCTCTCGGGCGAAACTCCGTGCCTGCTTAAAATGATATATAGCGATTCATTTCTCCTGATGGCTGATTCCTCCACTTCATACGAACTGTACTCAAAACCGTATCTGTCTTTGGGAGGAACAGGCGGTATCTCACTCATATTTTCGATGGATACCATCTCTTTTTCCTTTATATCAACTTCTTCACTCTTTGCCAGATAAGCGATAACTAAAAGAGCACATATGAATATCAGTGAACCGGCTATTTTTTGCAGCATTCGGGTGTTGGTGGTGTTAGAGAATTACAGTTTTGCAGATGATATACATTATTCAAAATAGAATAATTCTAAAATTTATCATAATTGAATGGCTTATTTAACCGTTTTTTATATTTCTGTTTCACAGAGTACTTAAACGCAATCGTCAAAAGAAAACCAATTCTTAATTCGTTAAAGCTTTTGTATCTTTTCACTTGCTTTAAATCAAGGCCAATGAAGATTTAATGGACTTTAAAATCAAAGCCGCAGCGCTATTAAAAAAAGCTGGGGTGCTGCTCTTATTTACGCTCATCGCCTCAAACGTATCTGGCAGACAACTTCATACATACGTAGAAAAAGATTCCATACAGGTTGGAGAACGCTTTACCTATATCATCGTTTTTGATGGAAGCGGAGCTTCGAACGTCGAATATCCCGGCGAGCAGAGTTTTTCTGATCCGGTTACATTTATCTCAAGAGACAGATACAGCGTTGGCGAAGCCAGAGACAGCCTCGTGTACCATCTTCAGTTTTTTGGAACCGAAGATTTTACCATTCCAAGAAAGGAAGTACGGGCTGTAATTGCCGACAGCGACACTACGTTATACACCACACCGGTTCCGCTGTTTTTTAAAACGGTACTGGCCGGAGATGATGAAGAGTTTCGCCCTATTAAGCCAATTTTTGATTTTGCACGAAACTGGTGGCCCTGGATAGTAGCTCTTATTCTGCTGGCAATCATCAGCTATTACTTATACAAATGGTATAAAAAACAGGAGCCGAAACCGGTAGCTGGATCCCGGCCTGAACCCGAACCTTTCCTGAGCCCTCTCGTTGAGCTGCGGGAAACAATCAACCGGCTTCCAAGTCCATCAGAACTAAATGATTTCGACGACTATGAAGCTTATTATGTAGATCTTGGTGATGCCATTCGAAGATATCTGAAACGAGTTTACTCAATCCAGGCACTTGAAATGACTACGCGGGAAATTGACCAGGCCCTGAAAGCCGAACTCGCAGCCGATGAGCAGATTCAGATCACCCGAAAAGTTCTGAATGAAGCAGATATGGTGAAATTTGCCAATTTTAAGCCGACTACCGAAATGGCTGATTCTATTCTGCAGAAAGCGAAGCGGTTCATTGAAATAGCCAGAACAGTAAACCAGGATCAGATTCACTATATGAAATACCGATACGAAGTGGATCATGGTATTATTAAGGAAAGCGAAATTAAAGAATTGAAAGAGGAGTAGTTACTCATGAGCTGGGCAAATCCCGAATTTTTTTGGCTCTTATTACTGATTCCGGTTTATGCCGTATATCAGGCATGGCTCTATTGGTCGAAGAAAAACCCGGTTGTTACATTTTCATCAATTAAAGAGATGAAAAAACTGCCGGGAAATTACAGATCCTATCTCGCATTCGCTACTCCGCTAATTTATATGGCTGCTTTTGCACTGCTGATAGCCGCACTTGCACGTCCGCAGCTTCGTAACAGCAACGTGGAGCGATTTTCTGAGGGAATCGATATTATTATTAGTATTGACATCTCATCCTCTATGCTGGCTGAGGATATTGAGCCGAACAGGCTGATTGCAGCGAAAGAGGTGGCAGGTGATTTTATTTCCCAGCGAATTAATGACAGGATTGGCATTAACGTTTTTGGCCGTGAAAGTTTTACCGTTGTTCCGCCTACGCTCGATCACAACCTGGTGCAGCGACTGCTGGAAACCGTAGATTTGGGAATGGTGCGGGACGGTACGGCAATCGGGATGGGCACTGCCACCTCGATCAACCGATTGCGGGACAGCGAAGCCGAAAGCAAGGTGATCATCTTAATTACGGACGGAATGAATAATGCCGGCGAAATAGATCCCATTACGGCCGGGGAGATGGCGGCTTCGCTCGGGATAAAGCTCTACACGCTGGGAATTGGCAGCCGGGGCACGGCCCCCTACCCCGTGGACGATCCTCTGTTTGGCAGGAGATATCAGAATGTACAGGTAAATATAGATGAAGAGATGCTAACCAACATTGCCCGGATGACCGGCGGAAGATACTGGAGAGCTACCGAAACTCAGGAGTTAAGGGATATTTATGATGAAATTGACCAGCTGGAGCGCTCGGAAGTCGAAGAAATTATTTACATAGATTACGAAGATCTCTACCCGCGTTACCTGGCGGCAGGACTATTTATTATGCTTCTGGGATTTGTAAACGAACGATTTTTTACCCGTTCACCATTGTTCAACATATAGGAAACAACCATTCAAAACCGTTTTATGCTGCAGAAATTATCAACGGCTATTCTTAAATCCGTTAATATAGATGAACTAGCAGATCTAGTAGAAAAAAGAGAAAAAGTACTTTGCAAAGGATTAACAGGATCTTCCGATATCTTTCTGCTGAAAGAACTGTATGACAGAAATCATACCCTGCTCTACCTGACTAAGGATTTCGAAGACGCAGCCGCTGCCGCCTCAGACTTTGAACAGCTTGGAGCAGAAGAGGTTTATCTGTTTCCGCCAACCAGAAGGAGCCCCTACGATAGCGAAACCGTTGCCGAACTGTCGGTAATGGTGCAGCGCTCCGAAGTGCTTGAGAAACTAAACGACGGGCTGGCATCGGTCATCGTAGCATCCGCCGATGCCATCATCGAAAAGCTTGTTCCTGCCAAGCAATTTCATAAGGCATCCATACAGCTTAAAAAGGGAGATGAACTGTCGCCCCAGCGGCTGTCGGAGAAACTTATTGAACAGGGGTATAACTCCACAAAATTTGTAGACGAACCCGGTGAATTTGCCATCCGTGGAGGGATCTTTGATGTATTTCCGTTTTCGGGAGAATATCCTGTGAGGCTGGAGTTCTTTGGTGATGAAATCGAATCTATTCGCGAGTTTGATCCCGACTCTCAGCGCTCTATTGCTTTTTTAAGCGAAACAAGGCTGGTTCCCAATGCCGGGTTTGCAGAGGGTGGCAACAAGGAGAGTATTACATCTTATATGCCCGATGATACCGTTATTGTGATGAATAGCGCGGATGCAATCTTTGAAGAAATTGAAACCTTCTTTAAAAAAGCTGAAGAGATTTACGAGTCATCACATAAAAAGAGCCGTGAAATTGCAGAACCTATTTTCCATTACGTTCATCCGGATGAGTGGAAAGGCGTACTTAATCAATATGGCGTAGTGGCAACCGGCAGTTTTAACGAGAGCCTGGCATTTACAAAAGAGTATTCTATTCCTGCAAGCCCTCATCCCTCGTTTAATGGCAGTTTTAAAATTCTGAAGGAATTTATTGCGACAGAAAGTGAAAAGAATAACCAAACAATTATTTTTACCGATAATATCAATCAAAAAGAACGGTTTGAAGAACTGCTGGGCGACCCCACCCCTGCCCTGGATTACCACGTAATTATTCACAATCTGCATAACGGTTTTCTTCTTCCTGAGTCTGGCATTCATGCACTTACAGATCATCAGATTTTTAATCGCTACCACAGGCCCAGAATAAAAAGAAAACAGGTACGCGGGGGGATTTCATTTAAAGAGCTGAAAGACCTGAACGTGGGCGACTATATAGTGCATGTAGATTACGGAATTGGAAAATTTGCCGGGTTCAAAAAAATTAAAGTCCGGGATGCTGTACAGGAAGCCGCTGTACTGCATTACAAAGGAGATTCTATCCTTTATGTTAATGTATCGAGTCTGCATAAAATTCAGAAATATTCGGGGAAAGAAGGGAAACAGCCGAGAATAACAACGCTGGGCTCGGGTGAGTGGGCTCGAAAAAAGGCAAGTACCAAAAAGAAAGTAAAGGATATTGCCAAAGATTTAATCAAACTCTACGCAAAACGAAAAGCTCAAAAAGCATTTGAGTTTGATGCAGATAACTCCTGGCAAACCGAAATGGAGGCCCGCTTCGAGTATGAGGAGACGCCTGATCAGATGACGGCCATTAACGCAGTAAAACAGGACATGGAATCTCAGCAGCCGATGGATCGTCTTGTTTGCGGGGACGTTGGATTTGGAAAAACTGAAGTAGCGGTACGTGCTGCGTTCAAAGCAGTGATGAATCAAAAACAGGTAGCTATTCTTGTTCCAACCACGATCCTCGCCGACCAGCATCACAAAACGTTTTCAGAACGAATGAAAGATTTTCCGGTGGATGTAGACGTAATTTCGCGATTCCGCACAAAAAAGGAGCAGAAAGAGATTCTGGAACGCGTGAAAGCCGGCAAAACGGACATTCTAATAGGAACGCACCGAATTATTTCCAAAGACGTTCATTTTAAGAATCTTGGCCTTCTTGTAATTGACGAAGAACAGCGGTTTGGAGTAGCCGTTAAAGAGAAACTGAAGAAGTTCAGGGCTGCGATCGATGTTCTCACCCTTACCGCAACACCTATTCCACGCACGCTTCAGTTCTCCCTTATGGGTGCCCGCGATCTGAGCATCATTAACACGCCGCCGCCTAATCGCCAACCCGTTTATACAGAAATACACAGTTTCGATAGTGAACTTATTCGAGATGCCATCGTTCAGGAAATCTCCCGGGGCGGACAGGTCTTTTTTATACATAACCGTGTAAAGAACATTACGGAGGTCACCGAAATGATTCGCGAACTCGTGCCCGATGTTCGCGTTCGCTACGGCCATGGCCAGCTCACACCGTCCCGGCTGGAAAAAATCATTCACAACTTTTACCATCACAAATTTGATGTGCTGGTTTCTACAAATATTGTGGAGAACGGGATTGATATCGCCAATGCCAATACAATTATTATAAACAATGCAAACCATTTCGGACTTTCTGAACTTCACCAGCTAAGGGGCCGCGTGGGACGCTCGAACAGAAAAGCATTTTGTTATCTGATCACACCATCGGTTCATAAACTCTCGGCCGAAGCGAGAAAACGCTTAACCGCTCTCGAGGAGTTTTCAGATCTGGGCTCCGGTTTTAATATAGCGATGCGAGACCTCGATATAAGGGGAGCAGGCGATATTCTGGGTGCCGAGCAGAGCGGTTATATTTCTGATATCGGGTTTGAGATGTACACAAAAATTCTGGACGATGCCGTGCGTGAACTCAAAGAAAATGAATTTTCATCGATGTTTGAAGATGAGAAGATTCAAACAGATTATCCGGATACCAAGGTAGAGTTCGATCTCTCGGCCTATCTTGATAATGATTACGTACAGGATAACGTGGAACGCCTCAATTTATACCGAAAACTCTCGGAAGCCAAAAATGAAGAACAAATCAATGAGTGGAAAGAGGAACTTGAAGACCGGTTCGGAGAACTCCCCGAAAGCGGAAATAATCTGTTAAAAGCAGCTCAAATTAAGCTTTATGGATCACGCTGTTATTTTACAAAAATTACTGTCCGGGCTGATCGCATGTGGCTGGTTTGCCCGGCTGAGGATAGTAAATACGCTGATAAGTTTTACGACAGCGGGCTGTTTCAGCAAACTCTAAAGAAAATTCAAAGCCGGGCAGATTATCCCTGCCAGGTCGTGCAGAAGAAAAACCATGTTACGTTTGTCATAAAAAATATTACCGATTCTTCTCAGGCTGTCGACTATCTGAAATTCCTGGATTTAAAGACCGAAGCAGAAGCGGAGCCGGTATCATGATCGTTTCTGTAGAAAAGGCTGCAGAACTTATCAAAGAAGGGAGAGTGGTAGCCGTTCCCACAGAAACCGTGTACGGACTGGCTGCAGACTGTTTTAATGCAAACGCTGTAAAAGAAACCTTTAAAACAAAGGGACGCCCTGCAGACAATCCTCTTATCGTTCATATCAGCAGTACAGAGCAGCTGGACCTGCTCTCGAGGGATGTTTCCAGTGATGCCCGTTCACTTGCCCGGCGCTTCTGGCCCGGGCCGCTTACGCTCATCCTGCCAAAAAGCAGTGCAGTCCCCGATATCGTTACCGGCGGCCTCGGTACAGTAGCTATACGCATGCCCGATCACCCCTTAACTTTGTCACTCATCAATAAAACCGGGCCTTTAACTGCACCAAGCGCAAATAAAAGCGGACTTCCAAGCCCCACCAAAGTGCTCCATGTTGAAACTGAATTCAGCGGATCGATACCCGTTCTCGACGGCGGAGAGTGTTCCATAGGCCTGGAGTCAACCGTTCTGGATCTGACCCGAAAACCGTACGCCATACTCAGGCCTGGTTATGTTACAGCGGCTGCTGTTGAAGATGTGCTTAATAAAAAAATTCTTAAGGGATCAAAAAACAAGGTGCAGCTGAAAGGCAGCCCCGGAACACGCTATACTCACTACAAACCATCAGCAGAAGTTCAATGGTTTTCGGCATCGAATCCCCCGAATGATGAAGACGCTTACTTCATCACACACTCTGTAAAACCGAAGTGTGCCCGCACTATCTTTTATTACAATACCGACTTCCTTTCACTGGCGAAAAATTTATATGATCATTTTCGCACAGCAGACCACCTTGGATTTCATAAAATCTTCATCGAAGAGCTTCCGGAAGATCAAAAACATCCAATGATTGCACCCATCCGGGATCGTATAAACAGGGCTGCGGGTAACTAAACAGCGGTTTTTTTGAAATCAGAACCCAGCTATACCCTCTTTTCAAAAAAAATTTAAGAGATCCAAACGATTCCGGAAATTTTTGATGTTTACTATCACAACACACGATTAAAAATAATCGTCAGAATTCAACCCCAACTAAAAATAGTTAAATATGATAACTTCAAAACTATCCAAGTATTTGCTACTGTTGCTAATACCGTTATTTAGCATCACCATGCTTACTGCATGCAGCGACGATGATGACGGGCCAACCGTTGTAGACCCCGATCCGGAACCAGAGCCCGAACCAGAACCGGAGCCCACTCTCGTTGATATCGCATCAGACGATGAGCGCTTCAGTACGCTTGTTGGAATAGTGAGCGACTTAGACCTCGTTGAAACACTTTCTACCGAAGAACTTACAGTTTTTGCCCCTACAAATGAGGCATTCGATAAAATAAGTGAAGTAATTCCGGATCTTTCAAACGAAGATCTTGAGCAGATCGTAACATACCACCTGCTTGCAGGTACCGTTCTCTCAGGAGATCTCGATGCTCAGCAAGATGTTGAAATGCTGCAGGGAGAAGTTGCACTTGTACAGGCAAGTGCTGCAGGAGTAACAATAAATGGCTTTGCAAGCGTAATTGAAGCCGACTTAACAGCAAGCAATGGCGTTATTCATGCAATTGATGAAGTACTGTTACCAAAAGAGTTCAGGGTAGCCCTTCAGGGTCCGAGCCTCGTTGAAGTAGCTGAAGACGCCGGTAATTTTGAAACGCTTCTTGGCCTGGTAGACGACCTTGGGCTGCGTACAACGCTTCAACATTTAGGCCCATACACCGCTTTTGCACCTACTGATGAAGCCTTTAACAACCTTTTTGAGGTAGTGGATCCCGCAACATTAACACCCGAACAGCTTGGATTCATCCTTACATATCATGTACTGTTTGGTGAAACCCTTTCAACTGATCTTGAGGCACAGCAGGCTGTACCAACAGTAGCCGAGGAGCCGGTATATATCACAGCCGGGGACGAAGGCGTGTTTGTAAACGGAACTGCACAAGTTACCCAGGCCGACATTACAGAACCAACGAATGGTGTAATTCACGTTGTTGATACCGTACTTCTTCCAAATGCTTTTAACACGGTTGCCGGTGTAGTTTCCAAAAACTACGATCTTGCAACACTTCTTTCTGAAGTCGCAGAACGACCTGAAATCCTTGAAGCACTCAGCAATCCAGATGCAGATCTCACGGTATTTGCACCGGATAATGAAGCATTTGGCGCAGCGCTATCTGCATTTCCGGATCTTACTGCCGAGCAAATCACCGATATTTTAACATATCACGTGTTGGCAGCCAAAGTTCTTTCAACCGATCTCGAAGCATCTCAAACCGTAGAAGCATTGAGTGGTGAAGCACTCTACGTAACTGTAGAAGATGGTTCCGTATCAATCAACAATTCTGCAACGGTTACTACTGCAGATCTCGAAGGCAACAATGGTGCTGTTCACGTAATTGATGGTGTACTGCTTCCAAACAAGTTCCAGAACGTCGTTCAAATAGCATCGAAAAACTATGACCTGAGTACATTAGTATCACTGGTTGCAGATGCCGGGCTTGTATCCACACTTGAAGGTGACGGACCATTTACTGTTTTTGCACCTACGAATGCTGCATTTGAAGAAATAAGTGAAACGTTGGAAACATTGACTGAAGAGCAAGTTGCCGATGTGCTGACTTATCATGTTGCTGGGCTGGAAGCTCTCTCTGGTGACCTTTCAGACGGAATGACCGTCCCAACAGTACAGGGTGAAGACATTACCGTGAATATTGATGGTGATGGAAATGTAACTCTGAACGATTCAGTAAACGTTGTAACTGTTGATCTTCAGGGAATTAATGGTGTAATACACATTATTGACGGTGTTTTAATACCGCCAAGCTTTTCAGAAGAGTAAAAGACCGTAATTTAGTATAAAGCGCTATGAAAGGGCAGCCACTTGGTTGCCCTTTTTTATTTTGACCCGGTTTTGAAGAACACAAATGGATCCGTTTACCAGGTCCAGCGATAGAGAACCGGATTTTTTTGAACCCAGTGCTTTTTTCCCGGATACGCTATTCGCATATTTACAAGCGGCCAGAAAAGTTTGTTGTAAATTCTCGAAGGATATATATACTCAGAAATACCTCTGCACTCCTCAATTCTATCTCCTGATTTTGCCATTAATCTGCCTTCAAATCGCTGATAAAAAGGCCCGTCGTCTGTCACGTGATCTTTTTGTAAAAATAGCTCGGTGTCATCATCAAAGAACGTAAACACTCTGCTCGATTTAAGGCCAAACATGTTTGTTTGCAAATCAGAGACATCCATTCGAGTGTTTAAACTTCTTGTTTTTTCACCTTCAGAGATCAGCCAGGCTTTGTACTTCCATTTATTGTGTTCGTTCATCAGGTAATAAACCAGTGTGCTATCTGGCAGGTGATATCTTCCCCAGTACCACTCTGTAAAGCTGTCCTTCATCGGTTCAAAACCAACGTTGTGATCATGATAGCCAATCCCCTCTATGTCGATTTCATGCTCTTTGTAGCCCCCAATTTTAATCTCCCCTGTTACATCACAACGGGGACTAATCAGATTCCAGATGTGGTCTTCCCTAATTTGTTCGGTTTCATTCAGGAGAGCTGTTGCATCCCATTTTTTGCAAAGGAAGGAAAGTGAGGCATCAATTTTGTCTCCGGAGGGAAGTTCCTGATTCAGCCTGACACTGTATTTATACCCATAGGTAGTACTCTCACCTTTAAAGGAATTCCCTTTCACAAATCCTTCCGGCCGTTCTGGTAAAAAACCTGCATCAGACGGCTCACACTCATCAAAAAGATAAAATAGTGGTTTCCCCTGCTTATAAACCGACAGACTGATGGCCGGATAATTACCAGGACTGGCTGACTGCCCATGATTCAACTCAGAAATATATCGCCTGGAAAACGGGTTGCCTTCGTAAAATATTATGACCACCGAATAGCCATTTGTAGTTAAAAAATCAAAATACCACCATTCATAACTACCGCTCTCTTTCCCCTGTGTTTGCGTATCTTTATTAAAATCTGAAAGGATCTGCATGTGCCTCGAATGGATTAATCAAACGTATCGTTATATAAATCAATCAAAAAATTAGTTTCACGAATGGCTGTAACAACGTTAACCTGGCTACTTCTTTTCAGCGTGGTATATCTCATCTTCACTTCATTTATACTTATTCGCAATCGCAAAGACTTGACTGTGCTGGAGCCATCCAGTCCGGTAAAAAATATGAATAAAAAGATATCTGTTTGTATACCTGCACGCAATGAAGAAAAAAATATAGCAACTCTTCTTGAAACGTTAATTGGCCAGACCCACAACGATTTTGAAATTCGTGTTCTCGACGATCAGTCTGAGGACAAAACAGCCGAAATCGTTCAGAAATATGAACAAAAAACGCATGGTCAAATTATCCTTCATGCCGGTAAACCCAAACCCGCGGGTTGGCTGGGAAAACCCTGGGCGTGTATGCAGCTGGCAGAATATGCAGCCGGAGATATTCTTCTTTTTCTTGATGCGGATACCTCCCTGCACAAAGAAACCCTGCAAAGAGTTTCAAACAGTTTCAACACGTTCAAACTTGATATGTGCACGGTATGGCCCCGTCAAAAACTTGGTACGATAATGGAGAATGTCGTAATACCGCTGATTTATTATACACTTGTAACTTTGCTACCGGCTATCTACGTTTATCGCGACCCAAAATGGCTCCCAAAGGTGCTTAAAAAACAGATGAGACCGGCATTTGCTGCCGCAAACGGTCAGTGCATAGCGATTTCGAAGGAAGCCTATACTCTCGTTGGCGGGCATGAAGCAGTAAAAAATAATGTAGTGGAGGATGTTGGGCTTGCAAAAATTGTTAAAACGCGCGGGCTCACACTTCGAATGTTTAACGGTGTGGATTCGGTTTCCTGCAGAATGTACAGGTCGGCCGGTGAAATGTTCAGCGGTCTCCGGAAAAATTTTCTTGCAGGCTTCAACTACTCCCTGGTAAAATTTATATCTGCAGCCGTTTTACATCTTATTGTATTTATAGTGCCGTTTATTGCCATCATCTACAGTTTAGCTGCAGGTAAATCTGAAATTCTTTTTCTCTCTGTGATCACCATATCCATCATCTTACTTCACAGACTCTGGATTTCTAACTGGTTTGCATGGAATCCATTATATGCGTTTACACATCCGATTGGCGTTGCATGGTTTCAGGTTTTGGGTTTTGTAAAAATTCTGGATCACATTTTTCAAAGAAAATCGGACTGGAAAGGAAGAAAAGTTTAAGGTTCGCTGCCTAATAGTTTATTTTTGTTAAAAGAGATTGCATATTAAAGCAGATGAGAAAGTCTATAGAAAAATATCTGAACTACCTGAAAATTGAGCGTAATTCATCTCTGCACACGATCATATCGTACAGAAATGATCTTGAACAACTTCTTGATTTTGCAGCCGGTGAACAGGGATTGGAACCCAAAAACGTGCAGCTTCATTCTATAGACCGGCTAACCATTCGCCTATGGATGGGAGAACTTTCAGAAAATGGAATTGCCAGAAACAGTATTGCCAGAAAGGTAGCCGCAGTTCGTTCCTTTTTTAAATATTGTTTTAAAAGAGGATATGTTGAAAAAAATCCTGCACATCTTCTCATTGTTCCTAAAAAGGAACAGCGACTGCCCGTAACTGTTGCAGCCGAAGAGATCAATAGCATGATGGAGCTTGCTGATGGGAAAACTCCGGAAACACAGCAGGAACGTGCTATTTTGGAACTTTTTTACTCATCGGGTATACGATTAAGTGAACTCGTAAATCTGAATGTTAACGATGTGGACATAAGGCAGCGCCAGGTAACCGTATTGGGAAAGGGAAATAAACAACGGGTTATCCCGATTGGGAAAAAAGCTATTGAGGCACATAAAAACCACTTAAAAACACGCGGGGAACTGCTTACAGAAAAAAGTGAAAATGATGATAAAAAGGCCTTGTTTATTGCTCCCAGAGGCGGGCGTATTTACCCCAGAAAGGTGCAGCGTATCATAGAAAGTTATCTCGCTAAAACCAGTGAAGTAACGCAAAAAAGCCCTCATACTTTGCGCCATAGCTTCGCCACTCACATGATGGATGCCGGAGCCGACATAAGGATGATTAAGGAATTTCTAGGCCACAATGACCTGAATTCAACACAGATTTATACCCATACAAGTATTGAGCGCCTGCAAAAAGTTTATAGTAAAGCCCATCCAAGGGCAGAATCAAACATACAATAGATCCAATAGGAGGTACTATGAAAACAACATTCACAGCAAGACATTTTCAATCAAGCCCGGAACTAAAAGAATTCAGCTTGAGTGCTGTTGAAAAATTGGACCAGTTTTTTGATAAAATCATCGTGTGTGATATCGTTCTGAGACCCGGTAATGACGATGAAAACCCATCAATTGCTGAACTGAACGTAAAAGTTCCCAAGAAATTGATAAATGTGTCTGAAAAGGCTCCATCTTATGAACAAGCCATCGGCAATGCCGTGGATACAGCCGTACGCCAAATACGTAAGTACAAAACCAAGCACTACGATAATTTTTAAAAAATCACAGTGATTTCTCAATGGCCGGAGTTCAATGACCGGCCATTTTTTTAACCAAACCATTCGCTTTCATGTCATTCGAAAACCAGGAAGCCATCCCCATTCGCGAAAGTATAGAGGTATCCGTGCTTGTTGAGCGCCTTAAAGAGAGAATGGATATTGAACTTACTCCCTGTGCAGCATCAAAACATGCTCATAAAAAAAATGTAACCGAAGCCGACCTGCACCGACCCGGCCTTGCGCTGGCGGGTTACACCGATCTTTTTACCCATCAAAGAATTCAAATTATCGGTAACACAGAGTGCAATTTTTTAAAACATCTTCCGGAACAGAAGAAAAGGGAAGCCTTCGAAAGACTAACTTCTTACAAATTGCCCGTCATTTTTCTGACTGACAATAATGAACTGGACGACTTTCTGGTGAAGATTACCGAGTCGAGAAAAATTCCGCTCTACAGAACAGAGATGGAAACCACAAAGTTTATGTATCTGCTCCGCGATTTCCTGGAAGATTTTTTTGCTGTACAAACAATGCTGCACGGTACCATGGTAGACGTTTATGGAATCGGTATTTTAATTAGCGGTAAATCGGGCCTTGGCAAGAGTGAGGTTGCCCTCGATCTAATTGAACGCGGCCATCGTTTGGTATCCGATGATGTAGTTATGCTTACAAAAAAAAGCAACGTACTTCTTGCATCTGCCACAGAAATGAACAAACACTTTATGGAAATCCGCGGACTTGGGGTTGTGGACGTGATGTCTATGTTCGGCATCAGATCAGTACGTTATCAAAAAAGGCTGGAAGTGGTTCTTGAGCTTTCACTTTGGGAAGATGCGGAAAAAATAAACCGCACCGGACTCAACCACGACACTGTAAAAATACTGGGTACCAAAATACCTCTGATTCATCTGCCAATTACTCCGGGTAAAAATATTACTGTTATTGCAGAGGTTATTGCAATGAACTATTTGCTGAAACATTACGGATATGACGCTGCAGAAGCTTTTCAAAAGCGGATTAAAGACCACATTGCCAATAAAAAGTCTATCAGCGATATGCCAAAACGGGCTATAGAATATTTCGAGGGAGATTTTGAATGATTTAAGCCTGTAAATCCTTTTTAATTTTAACATAAATGAATTAACTTTCATACGAAAAAATTTTACACGCTGCTAACCTGTTGCATGGCTAAGAATAACCATTTTTATTACGATGAAGAACGTTGTGAGTTTGTACCGGTTAAGTACAATCGCACAAAAAAACTGATCCACTCTATCTCTTTTTGGCTGATAAACGGGTTCGTTTTTGCAATCTTCGCCTTATCTGTCCTCACTAAAACCATTGGCACACCCGCAGAAATTGCTCTTAAAGATGAAAACAGGGCATTGGTGAAACATTTAAAAGAGACAGATAAAACTTTAAACGATATGCAAAACCAGCTCGAGTTCATTGCAGAAATGGACAATGAGATGTACCGGACTATAGTGGGAATGGACCCTGTTACAGAAGACAGGAGGCTTGCAGGAACCGGAGGAGCCGACATCTATGCAGATTATGACTACCACAGCAAAGATGCCTCAGAAATACTACGCAGCACGGCTTCAAAACTTGACCAGCTGGAGCGCAAAATGAACGTCCAGGTCCTCTCGTTTGAAGAGATCAAAAGCTATTACAATTCAAACCAGGATCGTCTCAGAAATATACCGGCAATTAAACCTGTTAACGGTATTCTATTGAGCGGCTATGGAATGAGGCTTCATCCTGTACTGCGCTACAAACGAATGCACGAAGGCGTCGATTTCAGGGCTGATATAAACACTGAAGTTTACGCCACGGGTGACGGTGTGGTAAGGTATGCCTCCAGAAACGGATCGTATGGAAACCTCCTCGAAATTGACCACGGTTTTGGAATGGTAACCCGCTATGCTCATCTATCTTCTTTTGTTAAGGGAGTGCGGCCTGGTAAACGTGTTCAAAGGGGTGAGCTGGTGGCTTACACCGGAAATACGGGGCTTACAGAAGGACCTCACCTTCATTACGAAGTGCTGGTAGACGGCAAACCTATTGATCCACTTACTTACCTGATAGCGGATATTTCTCCTGAAGAGTATCTGATGTTTAAGAGAACAACCGAAAATGAAGAAAACGAGTTCTCAATCTCTTTAATCAATTAAAATAGATAAAGCCATAACAGATAGTCGTTAGTCTGTTATCATTAAAAAAGAGAGAAACACACAATCAAGCACACTACGACTCTATTTTGTTTCAACAGGAGTTCAGATTCTAGTCATCAGTTCCATTTTCTTCTTCTCCACTCTCTGCTGCATTACAGATGACTTTAAAACCCTTTTTACGAACGGTTTGAATATATTTAAAATTACTGTGTTCTCCGATTTTCTTTCTCAGATAACTAATATAGACATTTATATAGTTGGTTTTAGTATTAAAACCGATGCCCCATACATTTTCTGCTAATTCGTCCTGAGATATGGTTTTCCCTTTATTTTTTACAAGATAGGCAAGAAGATTGAACTCACTGTTAGTGAGATCGATACTTGCTTCACCAACATGAACGCTGCGGTTTATCATGTCGATAACTAACTCGTTGCAATGGTATTCGGTATCTTCTGAGTGGCTGGTTCTGCGCTTAATTGCCTCAATTCTTGCCAAAAGCTCTTCTATGGAAAATGGTTTTGTCAAATAATCATCGGCACCGGCGTTTAAATTTTTCACCTTTACATCGGTCTCCTTCTCAGCTGATAAAATTAGTACAGGTGTATTTATACCAGCATTTCTCATGCCCGAACATATATCGTACCCGTTCCCATCGGGCAGTCTAAGATCCAGAATTACCATATCGTGGTAATTTTTATGAGCAAATTCGGCTCCCTTTTCAGCGTTGCCTGCTTCGGTAACAGCGCAACCATGATGCTCAAGCGCCTTTTTTATTAAAAGACGAATTGTGGGATCATCCTCTACCACCAAAATTTTCATGTTTTCTAATTTTCCCATAATAGATAGTTATAAATTCTCTTTATACTTATGAATAGCAATCATTTAATAACTTTTTAGTAACCTTTCTCAGACAACCACTTTTTGATTTCCTGAATACTATGCTGATCCATTTTATGATGATTATTGGTCATTTTAAAGGATGCATCGATGTTTTTTGACTTTAAAAATTCAATTTCTTTCATTTGCGGCTCCGGCAACACTGCAGAATCATTTTTCCCGTGTACTGCCAATATCCTTAAATTTTTAAATTGATCCCAGTCTGTTGCTTCACGGTCCAAAATTTCTGTCTTAATTCTGCAGCCAATAACGACAAGGTCCTGTATGTGGCGGGTTCTGGTTAAAGCAAAGAAACCAGCCAGATACCCCCCCATAGAGTAACCTACCATGCACGTTCTGTTACATGATATAAGTTCCGCCAGTCTGTCCACAATTTCCTGAATAAATTCTGATGCTAACTCCATCGATTTTAAAAACTGAGTTTGTCGTCCATCAAACAGATACCAGGAACGCCCCCAGTCTTCCACCCGTTTTTCCCCTGTTTTATCATATAGAGGATAGGGTGCTTCAATAAACAGGTGATAAGCGGTAAAATCCAGGCAATCTGAAAAAATTTTTCGGCATTTTTTAAGATTTTCACCATATCCGTGCAAATAAATAATCAGCGGTTTTACTGTATTCTTTTTTCCGGTTTCAATAAGCAGATATGGAACTTCAATCTTAAATGAGGTTTTACCAGAAAGTAGTACTTCGTTTCTCAATTTATAATCATTCATTCTTCTGCTTATAGACACCGAGTAGGATATTTCGTGGTAGTCGACTTATGAAAATATTTTAATATCCCGCATTCTGCAAGTATTTTGTTTATTAATTAAAGAAAAAACAGTATTAAAGTATGATTTTAACAGATTTGTAAAACCTTGGTTTGTCTTAGGTATAATCTGTAAATACTTTCAAACATATATAATACCTTATAACAGTCTATATGGTTTTTCTAATTGATATTATTGCTTTTATAAATTACAAAGCCTGTTAATACATTACTGAAGCCAGTATTAAACCACAGGCTGGTGCGGAAAATGCCTTCTTTCCACTCTCTTTTTCATATAGCAACCGGTCAAAATCTGTCTTCTCTGATCTTCCCGTTGCAACATGTACCATGGATCCTATCAAACGCCTGACCATATGCCGTAAAAAACGGTTCCCTTCTATTGTATAGAACAGGTAATCTTCCTTTAATTCCCATTTACTTTCAATAATATTACAGCTTGTAGTTTGATATTCATCCCCCGACGGAACACAAAAATTTATAAAATCGTGGGTGCCCTTAATTTGGTTGGCAAGTATTTGCAATACAGTCAGATCAGGCCGTTTTGATATTTCCCAGGAATAAAATCGTTTTAGCGGCGATTTACCTAAAGAGATGTTGTACCCATATCGTCGGCCAACCGCATCAAATCGCGAATGAAAATCGGTATCAGTGATAGAAACGGAGTGCAGGGCGATATCATTCGGGAGCAAACCTTTCATAGCGTGTACGATCTTATCAGGTGAAAACAGTGGAGGTAAATCGACGTGAGCAACCTGCGCTTTGGCATGCACACCGGCATCTGTTCTGCCCTGGCCTATAATGTCAATATCATACTGAAATAGCTGTCCAAAAGCTTTTTCTATCTCCCCTTCTACTGTTCTGCCGGATGGTTGTTTTTGCCATCCGTTAAAATCTGTTCCATCATATTCAAATATCAGCTTGTAGCGATTCATCATTCCCAACTGATTATTCATATAGTTTAATATCTGAACCTGAGTGTTGCAACAAAGCCTGTATCTAAACCCGGTGTGTAGCGCGAAACGACCACCTCGGGCAGTGAAGAGCTTTTCCTTGCCCTGGAATAGGCGTTCACGGCACTCAATACGCGATTAACAACAAGAAGTGCGGCAACTGCCGGTAGCTGATTGTTAGCAGCCTCTCTGTCGGCCCTGAGGTTGTTATACCGTTCTCTGTCCTCTTCGCTTACCCAATTCCATTGATTTTCAGGTAAATCAGCGATCAACCGGTTCCAGTTCCGGCTTCGCAGCTGAAAGTCATTATATTCCCTAAGCGTATTAAAATCTGATATTGCAAGCTGAAAAGTTCTGCTGCGGTCGTTTATATCTACACCGGCTTTTAATGAAGCAAGGGTTATAAACTGTTCTTCTAAATTTGAAGAGCGTATTGTAAGGCCTGCAAAGCTGGCAATAAGTATAGCATCTGCTCCAAGATGTATTGCTCCTCTTGTCCAATTATCTCTGTCTGCGTAATAGTGTCCCCAGCCAGGTAAAACCAGCGACCGAAGAAATGCCCCCTTCGGATCAGCTTTCTGTTGCGCGCAGCCGTTATCGTAAATAAGAAGAGAGAACATCATTACTGCAAGCAAAAAAAATGTTCTTTGGTTTTTCATTACACTTAGCTCATGTTTTATCAGATTATAAAAATCTAAAATCAGTAACCCTGCTGCTTAAAAGGATACAAAGAAGTATTCAGCAACTAAAGATCTTCTTTCCATGGTCAGATGTCAAAAGTGAATATACATAAAAAAAGCGGCCTCAAATTATGAAGCCGCTTTATCAAAATAGATCAACGTTGTTGTTGCTTAGTCTTCTTTGGGAAGCAGAGCTTTTCTTGAGAGGCGAAGTTTACCGCCATGCTCAACTTTCAGAAGCTTAACTTCCACTTCATCCCCAACGTTAAGTACATCCTCTACTTTATTTACATGACCGTGTTCGAGTTCGGAGATGTGAAGAAGTCCCTCTTTTCCAGGTACAATTTCCACAAAAGCACCATACTCTTTTACAGCTTTAACAGTGCCTTTGTAAGTGGCACCTTCGTCCAGCTGACCGGCAACGGCCTGAATTCGTTTCTTGGCTGCTTCAGCTTTTTCGAGACTGTCTGCACTAATGGTAATTTGGCCTTTTCCTTCTTCATCTTCTTCGATCCAGATTTCCGTATCGGTCTCTTTCTGAAGGGTTTGAATTACCTTACCACCAGGACCAATCACTGCGCCGATGCTGTCGCCATCAATCGTCATATTCACGAATTGAGGAGCGAACTCTGAAATAGTTTCTTTAGGCTTGGAAATAGTTTCTGCCATTCGTTCCAGAATATGCATTCTTCCTTCATGAGCCTGTTTGAGCGCTTCTTCAAGAATTTCGAAGCTGATGCCCTGAACTTTCATGTCCATTTGCGTCGCTGTAATACCATCAGCAGTACCTGCAGTTTTAAAATCCATGTCTCCCATGAAATCCTCTTCCCCGCGAATATCTGAAAGCACAACGGTATTGTTTTCGCCTACAATCATTCCCATTGCGATACCTGCAACAGGTTTCGGTACGGGTACGCCGGCATCCATTAACGCCATTGAGCCGCCGCAAACAGATGCCATAGAAGATGAGCCGTTAGACTCGGTGATGTCGGACCGAACACGAACTACGTATCCAAAATCTTCAAATTTTGGCATTACCATCCTCAGGGCGCGTTCTGCAAGATGTCCGTGACCAATTTCTCGGCGTCCCGGTCCGCGCATAAATCCTGCTTCGCCAACACAATATGGTGGAAAATTGTAGTGAAGCATAAATGTTTTGTCCTCTTCGTAGAAAAGGGTGTCTACAGACTGGGCATCTCTTTTCGTACCCAGAGTCACTGAAACAAGAGCCTGTGTTTCGCCTCGCGAGAAGATGGAAGATCCGTGGGTTCTCGGCAGATAGCCCACTTCCGTCCATATATCCCTGATATCTTCGGGAGCCCGGCCGTCGATTCGCCTTTTCTTCTCGAGAATCATAGTTCGGAGCTCATCTTTTTCCATGTCTCCAAAAATCGATGAAACGTCTGAACCGCTTTCTTCATAACCTTCCTTTGAAGTTATTTCTTCTATAACTTCATTTTTCAATTCTTTTAACTGACCGTTATACTCCTCTTTTCCAAGACCAGTACTCACAATCTCTTTTAGCTTGTTGCCAATGTGCTCTTTTACGAGATTTTCGAGCTCTTCATTTTTCTCTTCAGGAGTAAACTCACGTTTTTCAACTCCGTACTCTTTCCTCAGTTCTTCCTGAAATTCACAAAGTTTCACAATTGATTTATGACCTTCTTTAACAGCTGCAAGCATTTCTGCTTCGCTAACCTCTTTCATCTCACCTTCAATCATGATCACGCTGTTGGCAGTACCGGCAACAATCAGATCCATGTCGCTCTCTTTAAGCTCATCAATCGTAGGGTTGATCACAAATTCACCGTTAACACGGCCAACTTTAACCTGAGCCATTGGGCCATCATAAGGTATATCAGAAATATGGATTGCGGCTGAGGCTCCCATAGCTCCCAATACATCGGCTTCATGCTGTCCGTCTGAGGAGTATACCTGGCATATTACCTGTGTATCGTTGTAGTATCCTTTTGGAAAAAGCGGGCGAAGGCTTCTGTCGATTAAACGGCTGGCGAGTGTTTCACCGTCCGAAGGGCGTCCTTCCCGTTTAAGAAATCCACCGGGAAATTTTCCGCCTGCGGTGAAACTTTCTCTTAAATCAACAACGAGAGGAAAAAAGTCCTGCCCTGGTTTTGCTTCCTTTGCGCTCACTACTGTACAGAGCACCATGGTATCGCCCATGCGAACCATAACGGCACCGTCAGCCTGTTTTGCAATTCTTCCTGTTTCAACGGAAAGTGTTTTTCCTGGCGCAAATTCTACGCTTTTAAATTCTGCTTTCATAAATATGTGTCTTCTGTCTTATTATTTCGTCGTAAATCGTCTAATTTTTATCTGTAAGAGATATGCTAATAAATATTTACAGATATAAAAAAGGCACGCTTATACGTGCCCATTTGGAATGCTTATTTTCGAATACCGAGGTCTTTAATAAGCTCACGGTATTTTACAATATCATTATCTTTGTAGTAGTTAAGTAATCTTCTTCTTTTACCTACCATTTTCAGGAGGCCACGACGAGAAGAGTGATCCTGCTTATTCTCTCCCAGGTGGTTTGTAAGATCGTTAATCCTTGCTGTTAAAATGGCGATCTGAGCCTCTACAGACCCTGTGTTTTCGCTTTCGCCGCCATACTTTTCAATCAATTCTTTCTTTTGTTCTTGTGTTACACTCATTTTCTGTGGTACGTGATTCAATTTGTCGATTATAGCTTGTAAAAATACACTTAATTCGGTTGTTTTGCAATATTTGGTGTGTGGTTCTTTAATATCCTTTTTGCTCTATTTTGGTCATCATCGAGCTGCCGTTTTAATTCGTCTATTGATGAAAAGGCAACTTCATCCCGAATCCTTTCTACAAACTGAACCTGTATGGGTTTCCCATATAAATCACCATCAAAGTCGAAAATAAATGCCTCAATCCGTGCTTCTTCACCGTTAAATGTCGGGCGAACCCCGATATTTAGCATTGCACCGTGGTACTCTCCTTCGACCCGTACCCATACTGCATAAACACCGTTCTTTGGAACGACTTTATTTTTGTGATCCGTCTGTATATTTGCTGTCGGGTAGCCAATCTTATGTCCCCTTTTATCACCATGTACAACAGTACCATTCAGAAGATAATAGCGCTCAAGAAAAGAAGCAGCCTGAACCATGTCGCCGTCACGCTGTATGGCATTACGAACGGCAGTACTGCTTACCGTTTTATTCCCCACCTCCTGCTTTGATACGACCTCGGCCGAAAAACCAAGCTCAAGCCCAAGGCGTTGTACGGTTTCAATAGTTCCCTCGCGATTCCTGCCAAACTGATGGTCGTAACCAATTATGAAATGGGAAACGCCAATCTCTTTCCAAATCACATGTTTAACAAATTCTTCCGAAGTGAGAAGAGAAAAGTCCCGGTCGAAAGGGACAACAATCATCTCATCTATACCAATATCTCCTAGCAGTTCCCTTCGTTCATCGAGCGTGCTCAGCAGTTTAATTCCTGAATCGCCGGGGTTAATTATTTCTCTGGGGTGCGGATCAAACGTAACAATTACACTCCTTGCATCTTTCTTTTCAGCTATAGAGAGCACCCGGTTCATTAATACCTTATGTCCTGCGTGTACTCCGTCAAAAGTGCCAACAGTAAGCACGGTATTTTCATCACGAATTACATCATCAAGCAGTATTTTTTTTGTCATTTGACAACCTCATTCAAGTAAACATCTATTTCATCCGGGGTAAATGCATTATCTGCACTGTACTCTCCGGTTTCTGTTCGTCGCAGTTCAGACAGATAGGCCCGGCTGTCCAATGCCAATCCAAGATCGTGTGCAAGGGACCGAATGTACGTTCCTTTACCGCAAGTTACGGTAAGTTTAACATCGGGCAGGTTAAAAGAGTTAATCTGAATATCAAAAATAGTTACGGGTCGCTCAGCAATTTCCACGTCCTGTCCCTTTCTTGCATATTTATAAAGTCTTTTGCCATTCACCCGAAGAGCTGAATATATCGGGGGTTTCTGCATAATCGTTCCCGTGAACCGGGTGTACAACAGCTCTTCCAATTCGGGTTTACCGATATGTTTCCATTCTGCTGTTTGGTCGGGCTCGGTTGCGGAATCATAGCTTGGAGTTGAGGCACCGAATGTAATAGTCGCTTTGTATACCTTCTTTAACTGCTGAAATTGAGAAATCGTTTTTGTTGCTTTTCCGCAGCAGCAAATCAAAAGTCCGGTGGCCAGCGGGTCGAGAGTACCGGCGTGCCCAACTTTTTTTACCGGAACCCGGCTTCTTACATATTTCACAACATCAAAACTGCTCCAGTTTAAAGGTTTGTCCATTAATATTACTGCACCGGGGTTGAACAAATTCTCTCTTCCATTTTGATCTGTTTTTTTTTCTATTACAGGAAAATCATGAATCGAGTATTTACCGGGAGCCATAAAAAAGAAAAGAGTTAATGAACTGTAAGCAAGTTAAGAAGGGCCATTATCTGGCAGATCATCTGAGTCTTCACGGTCGTTTCTCACTTTTGAGAAAAGATTCTCAATCTTGTTCACATATTCAGCCGTGTCATCATGATAAAAAAGGAGTTCGGGAATTCTCCTTACCTGGTTACGAATTCTGGAAGCCAGTTTATAGCGGATTTCATCCTGGCTTTGGTCTATCGTTTCAAAAATTGGTGCTACATCTCTTCCCGGTGAAAAAACACTCAGGTAGATTTTAGCAATCGAGAGATCATCTGTTACCCGAACCTGTGTAACCGTAATAAATGTATTCGCAACCTGGTAGTCTTTTTGAAGGATCTCCCCGATATCTTTTTTAATCACAGATGCCAGTTTCTTTGTACGAATACTCATTTTACTGTCTTTATTTATTCAAAAGAACATATCCAAACGGTTAAAATACCGTTTGGAAATTTACTGGGCGTCTTCAAGTTTTCGCTTCTGTTCTGTGATTTCATAGCTTTCAAACTCATCGCCTTCTTTAAGGTCGTTAAAGTTTACAATGCTAATACCGCATTCATAGCCGGCCTGAACTTCTTTCACATCATCTTTGAAGCGTTTGAGAGAATCAATTTCACCTTCGTAAATAACTACGCCATCGCGAATAATCCGGATCGGATTATTTCTGTTTATCTTGCCTTCGGTAACGTAGCACCCTGCAATAGTACCCACTTTAGAGATCTTAAAGACTTCGCGAACGGTTACAAGCCCTTTCATCTCTTCCTTAATTTCGGGACTCAGCATACCTTCAAGCGCATCGTGAACGGCATCAACCGCATCATAAATTACGCTAAAGAGTCGTACGTCAATGCTTTCGTTTTCTGCAAGTTTCCGGGCTCCTGAGGACGGCCGGACCTGGAAACCGATTATAATAGCATTGGATGCAGAGGCAAGCAGTACATCCGATTCGGTAATAGCTCCGGAACCGGTATGAATTATATTTACCGAAACCTCTTCTGTACTAAGTTTCTGCAAAGCACCGGAAAGTGCTTCTATAGAACCGTCAACATCGGCTTTGATAATAATGTTTAGTTCAGATACTTCTCCAAGAGCCATTCTTCTTGAAAGGTCATCAAGAGTAAGGTGTTTAACATTTCTGAGAGACTGCTCCCTTCGAATTTGCTGTCGCTGATTAGCAACATCCTTGGCTGTTTTTTCGTCATTTGCCACAATGAGCCTGTCTCCGGCCTGCGGAGTATTTCCAAAACCAGTAAGCTGAACCGGAACGGAGGGTCCGGCTTCTTTCAGCCTTGTGCCATGTTCATTTTCCATAGCGCGTACGCGTCCATATACTGAACCGGCCACAAATGGATCTCCAATTTTGAGCGTACCATTCTGTACCAGAATATTGGCCACGGTACCTTTTCCTTTATCCACCCTGGATTCGAGCACTATACCCTGTGCCAGCCGGTTTGGATTGGCTTTAAGCTCCATCAGTTCAGCTTCGATCAATACTTTTTCGAGGAGTTCGTCAATTCCCTGTCCGGTATGTGCAGAGACTTCCGCAATCTGGTTTGTACCGCCATACTCCTCAACGATAACTCCGTGCTCAGAGAGCTGCTGTTTAATTTTATCAGGATTTATACCTTCTTTATCCATCTTGTTTATTGCAACTACGATAGGCACATCACCCGCTTTAGCGTGATTAATAGCCTCAATGGTTTGAGGCATAACTGAATCATCTGCAGCAACAACAAGAATCACAATATCCGTTGCCTGCGCACCGCGGCTTCTCATGGCTGTAAATGCCTCGTGACCAGGTGTATCCAGAAAGGTTATTCTCTTATCGTCGGCGGTTTTTACCTCGTAGGCACCCACGTGCTGCGTAATTCCGCCCGCTTCACCGGCAGCAACCTTCGCTTTTCGTATGTAATCCAGCAGGGAGGTTTTGCCATGATCAACGTGTCCCATAACGGTAATAATCGGTGCACGGGGTTCAAGATCTTCAGGATCATCCTCTTCGAGTCCAAACTCTTCCTCAATAATTTCTTCAGCATCAACAAAGTCTACATCGTAATCATATTCAGCAGCTACCAATTCGATGGTTGATGCATCAAGTCTCTGGTTTATAGAAACCATCATGCCTAGGTTCATGCATGTGGTAATAACGTCCGTTGCTTTCACGTCGAGCAGGTCGGCAAGATCACTTACAGTAATAAATTCGGTAACCTCGAGAATACTATTCTCGAACTCTTCCATTTCACTTTGCTGTGCACGCTCTTCTTCTCTCTCTTCTTTTCTTTGTCTTCTGCGTTTTGAACGTTTGCTTCCAACGGTTGATCCACCCTGAATACGCTGCATGGTTTCGCGCATTTTCTTCTCTACATCTTCTTCATCAACCTGGGTGCTTCTCTTCGATTTTTTCTTCGTTTTCTTAGCCGGCTTATCCTCTTTTGCCTTCGCTTTAGTCCGGCTTTTTTTTGAAATGTCTTCATCCGTATCGGTGCGATCTTTACGGCGTTTCCTGGTCTTTTTCGTCTTTCTGGTATCCCTGGAGAATTCTACTTTACCAAGAACTTTTGTGCCTGTAAGCCGGCCTGCCTTGCCTCTTACTATGTCTTCATCTTCCTCTTCTTTTTCCGAATCTTCATCAACCTCTTCATTTTCGGAAACCTCTTCATCTACTTCTTCAGTGTCCTCAGTATCCTCTTCTTCCTCATCCGGATCATCGTCAGTTTCATCCTCAGTCTCTTCTTCCTCATCGTACTCTTCATACTCTTCTGATTCTTCAGAATCAACATCCCCGATCTCTTCCTCGTCTTCAACTGCAGGCTCAGTTTCTGCATCATCTTCGGGTTCAGGCTCTTCTTTTACCCTGGCCTCAACTGGTTTTTCATCCTCTTCAGGCTCTTCAACAGATTCTTCAGCCTCCATTTTCGGTTCTTCAGACTCTTTATCCGATACCTTCGGCTCTTCTTCTGTGGCTTCTTCCTGCTCCACCGGTTCTATTGGGAGAGGATCCAAGTCTTCCTCTTCCTCCTTTGGCTCAGGTTCATCAATCGGTTCAAGGAAATTATCAAGAGTTACGCTCTCGTTCTTATTTGACATGATCTGATTGCGGCGATTTTCGTACTCCTCTCTCGCTTTTTCATGCTCTCTGCTTTTTTCCTTATCGCCACCATAAACAGAATCCAGCGCCTCGTACATTTCGGGCGTAATTTTGGTATTTGGTCTGTTTGCAATGTCAAAACCATGTTCACCCAAAGTATCAACAATGGATTGGGTAGCTACATTAAACTCTGATGCAACTTTAAATAGCTTTTTTGGTTTTTCGTTCGTCATATAAATTACTTACGTCAGTTTAGTCAAATAAAAAATAGCTTTACAGCCAGGTATAAGGTACGATCAATCTTCTTCGTCCTCAAATTCGTATGCGATGATATCGATAATTTTCTCCGCTTCTTCGCGATCAATCTTGCCCTCAGTCCGGCGAATTATCTCATCTTCATCAAGTTCAAGAACCGCACGCGCGCTATCGCAACCGATCTCTTTCAGTATCTGTACAGTATCTGCACCAAAATCTACCACAAATTCATCCAGATCGATATCATCTTCCTCCTCAACTTCACGGAATACGTCAATTTCGAGCCCTACAAGCTTCGAAGCAAGCCGGATATTCACCCCGCCTTTTCCAATAGCTTTGGATACCTCGTCGGCGGGAACAAGCACGCTTGCCCGCTCACCACCCTCGGTAAGCTCTACTTTTAGAACTTTTGCGGGCTGCAGAGCACGCTTAATGAATTCAATTTTGTCATCACTATAGTTGATAACATCAATATTTTCATTTTGAAGTTCTCGAACAACGGCATGAATCCGAATTCCTTTCATTCCCACACATGCTCCAACGGGATCTACCCGTTCATCGTATGATACAACGGCAACCTTGGAACGGTCTCCGGGTTCCCGTGCAATTCTTTTCAGCTCAATAATTCCATCAAATACTTCCGGTATTTCATTCTCAAAAAGACGCTCAAGAAAAAGTGGAGATGTCCTGGAGATAATCACTGTTGGATTTCCGCCAAGCCGTTTCACCTCCACAACCACTGCGCGAATGGTATCACCCTTTCGGTAGCGATCTTTATAAATCTGTTCGTTTTTCGGCAGCAGCAGCTCAACACCGTTGTGGTTTACGAGGATATCTTTATTATTTCGAACCTGATATACATCTCCCAATACGATTTCCCCAACCCTGTCGGAGTAGTCTTCAAAAATGTTATCCTTTTCAATTTCTCTTATACGCTGTGCAAGCTGCTGACGAGCCATTGAAACGGCACGCCTTCCGAAATCGGCAATTGATATTTCCTGAGCATACTCGTCATAGAGCTCCAGGTCAGGATCGTGCTTTTGAGCTTCATTAAGCGAAATTTCAGTCACAGGATCCGTCAGTTCATCTTCAGGAACAACTTCTCTGATGTGCAAAATCTGTATTTCTCCACGATCTGCATTTAAAATTACTTCAAAAGATTCATCGGAATCATATTTCTTACGAATCATGGTTCGGAATACATCTTCCAGAATTGAAAGCAGAAGGTCTTTATCAATACCTTTATCTTTCGCAATTTCTGCAAAAGATTGAATAATTTGTTTTGAGATTTCGTTTTGCATCAGAAGCTATTCAGTTTTGTATTTACACTAAATTTTTGGAATTATTTTGGTTTCCACAACTGCATCAAACGGGATTTCCACTTCACCGCCTGTTTCACCATCAACAATCTTTACGACAGTTTCATCTGCTTCAGCAATTTCACCTTCGAGGGTGAGATAATCATCGCCTTTTTTAAATTTAATTTTTGCCACCCTGCCGGCGTTTTTTCCATATTGCCTTACGTCACTCAAAGGCCTGGACAATCCCGGAGATGAAACATTGAGCCTGTACGAACTGCCAATCAGATTTTCTTCCTCGATGTAGCTGGCCAGTTTGCGGCTTATCCGCGAACATGCGCTTAAATCAACACCATTTTCAACCGAATCCACTAAAACCCAAACTTCCGGAGTTTTTTGATGCTTAATTTCAACATCCAGAAGAAACATACCTTCCTCTTCTATCAGTGGCCCTGATACGTTTTTGATGGTATTAATTACGTTTTGATTCATCTTTTCTTGGCAGTATCTATAAAAAAAAGTGAGAACCTCCCGGCACTCACTTCCTAGACTCCTAAACATACGCTAAAACGCCTAAAATTTCAACTCTGTAAACTTGTATTCATCAAAGGCAACATATATACTTTGAATTGTATGGAAGCCTGCTAATTGTTAGCTCATTTTCGTTTAATCATCATAATAATTGAAGCTATATGTACCGATATTCACTGTTTCTGATTTGTATTGGCCTGTTTGCCTGTTCATCGCCCGAAAAGCAGGAGCCTGCGGAGGCCCCTGCAAGCCGTGAACTGGATTTCACAGCAGACATCCGGTTTTTGAGAACGGATCAGACCCAAATTTCTGACATAAAAGCCGCCGTTGCCGATACCGATGAACTTCGAAGCGCCGGCCTTATGGATGTTCATTCACTGCCCGAAGACGCAGGAATGGTTTTTCTTTTTGATAACAACCGTACCAGAAGTTTTTGGATGGCAAATACCCCGCTTTCACTGGATATTCTGTTCGTGAATTCGGATATGGAAATTGTGCGCATACACAGAAATACCACACCATACAGCCAGGATCCCATCGAGTCTGAACGTCCTGCCAAATATGTAATTGAAGTAAATGCCGGCTACACACTGCAGCACGATATTACTGAAGGTCATTTAGTCGAATTTAACATTGATTCGACTGAATAGTAGCTCCCCTGCTACTCTCTCAAAAAAGATTGAACTTTCAGAACGTTCTGTTTGGAGCCTATAAAAATAGGGGTTCTCTGATGGATATCAACCGGTTTAATTTCCATGATACGTTTACTGCCGTCTGTAGACATTCCGCCAGCCTGTTCAATGATAAAACTTAAGGGATTGCATTCGTACATAAGGCGAAGTTTGCCCTCAGGGTACGTTTTACTGGCAGGATAGATGAATATTCCTCCCTGGATCAGTGTTCTGTGGAGGTCTGCAACCATAGATCCTATATATCGCGCAGAATAGGGACGGTTTGTATCCGCATCATACTCCTGGCAATATTTTATATAACTCTTCAGGCCGTTCTGCCAGGAGTTATAACTGCCTTCATTAATACTGTAGATCGTGCCTTTATCCGGAATTTTGTGGTTGTCTACCGATAAAATAAACTCGCCGATACCCGGATCCAGCGTAAACGTTCCAACACCCAACCCGGTAGTGTAAGCCAATATTGTGCTGGAGCCATACAGAACATAACCGGCAGCTACCTGCCGAGTACCGGGCTGTAGTGCGTCTTCTTCAACAAGCTCTTTTTCGTAGCGCGGCTGTCTCATATAAACAGAGAAAATACTGCCGATCGATACATTCACGTCGATATTTGATGACCCGTCCAGGGGATCCAGGTATACGATATACTTGCCTCCGTCACTGTTCAGCCTTACCACACCGTCATTTTCTTCTGAGATTACCATGCACGTAATATGAGACCGGTCGAGAGCCGAAATTAACTGTGTATCGGCAAAAATATCGAGTTTTTTTACAGTTTCGCCGTGTACATTTTCACTGCCGTGTGTTCCGAGAAGATTGGTTATTCCTGCTTTATTCACTTCACGGGAGATAATTTTTGCTGCCAGTCCAATATCCCTCAAAAGCTGGGAAAGCTCACCTGTAGCTCCGGGAAATTTATTTTGTGACTGAATGATATACTCTTCAAGCGTGATAAGCCTGCCGCTCTTTGACTTTTCCATCTCTGATATGATTTAAATCTCTACTGTTTACTTTGCGCTGTTTGTTGAACTGGCTTCTTCAACAAGCTGTTGGTATACTCTTTTTGCCTCTTTTTTCAAGTCGGACAGGGTACCATTATTATCTATTATAAAATCGGCAAGATGATGTTTCTTTTCAAAGTCGGGCTGATGCTCCATCCTCTTTTTGATTTTATTTTCTGATGACTGATCCCGTTTGATCACTCTTTCCATTCGAGCAGCTTCATCGCCGGTTACGATGATCACTTTATCGAGGATTTCGGGCCTTCCGTTATTTAGCAACAGCGCTGCTTCTTTTACTGCAACATCATACCCGTTCTTTTGTGCTTTCTTGCAGGCAGCTTCGAAAGCTTTACCCACAGCAGGATGTACAATCCTGTTCAGCTCTTCCACACGTCCGGCTTCAAAAGCCTCACGAATCAAATGTGGTTTATTCAGACTTCCGTCTGTTTGATAAGATTCTTCTCCGAACGTTTTTTTAATCCTTCTCACAACGCCTTTGTCACTTACCATCAATCTTTTTGCTTCGTTATCTGCATAAAATACGTACGCTCCAAGATTTTCAAACTCCCGGCAAACAGTTGTTTTACCTGAACCGATTCCACCTGTAATTCCGGCAATAACCATTACTTTGTAGCCTCTGCACCCATCATCAGGTACGCTTTCATAAATTCGTCAAGATCTCCATCCATTACCCCCTGTACATCTCCGGTTTCGTGCTCTGTTCGGTGATCTTTCACCATGTTGTAGGGGTGAAAAACATATGACCTGATTTGCGATCCCCACTCGTTGCTGCTTTTGGAGTCCTGAATTTTCTGAAGCTCCCTCTCTTTAATATTTTTTTCGAGCTCATATACCTTGGATTTCAGCATCACCATTGCTTTTTCCCTGTTTTGCATTTGGGATCGCTCTTGCTGACACTCGGCTACTACTCTCTCTTCAGTTCCGTCACTGAGTTTACCAGTCCAAACTAACCGAACGCCGGTTTCCACTTTGTTCACGTTCTGGCCGCCTGCGCCACTGGCGTGAAAACGCTGCAGCTCAATATCCGAACTGTTCAGGTCTACCTCGATCGTGTCGTCGATTAGCGGGGATACAAAGATGGAGCAGAAAGAAGTGTGCCTGCGCGAATTACTATCAAACGGTGAAATACGCACAAGCCGGTGAACGCCGCTTTCAGATTTCAAGAAGCCGTAAGCGTTTTTTCCGCTAATTTGCAGCGTTGCGCTTTTAAGTCCCGCTACATCACCGTCCTGATACTCGAGGATCTCCACGTTGTAACCTTTTTTATCTCCCCATCGGGAGATCATCCGAAACAGCATTACTCCCCAGTCCTGGCTTTCAGTACCGCCCGCTCCCGGATTAAAAGTAACAATTGCATCGCGGTGATCATCTGGTCCGCCGAGCATATTCTGCAGTTCAAGCTCTCTCAGTTTTTTTTGAAACGTCTCAATTTCACCCAGGAGTTCATCTTCAACCTGTTCACCCTCGTCGAGAAACTGTCGGTAAACCTGAATACTGTCTCTCAGCTCATTGAGCTCATCCCATTTGGAAACGATCTCTTTTTCAAAATCGAGATCCTGCATCACTTTTTGTGCTGATGCAGGATCATTCCAGAACTCTGGATCCTGAGTCTTCTCCTGTATCTCAATGATGGTTACTTTTCGTTTATCATAGTCAAAGATACCCCCTGAGCGCATCCAGACGCTCGTAGAGTTCAGATAGTTTATCTAATTGAAAACTTCCCATAGATGGTTACTTTTTCAAAATATTAGCAATTACTATTCCGAGAAAAATTCCGCCTGCGAGTGCAACACCCACACCTGTTTCAGGATTTTTCTTTACATATTTTTTTGCGTTTTTATACTCCTTGCGAATGTCTCCCTGCAGGCGATCGCCTTCGGTACGCAGTTTTTTCACTACATCGTTATAGGTGTTTTTGAGTTCTTCTTTTTCTCGTTGTAAGGTCTCTTTTATATCTTTTTCTGCTTGTTTTAAATCTGCCATTTCGGGCCTCCTTCGAATTATTATTTCTGATTATTTAATTGCAGGTGCAATATCAGCAACCTGATCTTTATACTGCAGTTCATACAGCTTTCTGTATATACCGCCTTCCCTTTCAATAAGTTTCTGATGTGATCCGGATTCGCGGATTTTTCCTTTATGCATCACCAGAATATTATCGGAACCCTGAATAGTTGAGAGCCTGTGGGCAATCACAATAGCGGTACGGCCCTCCATCATTCTTGCACAGGCCTTGGCAACCAGTTCTTCAGTTTCCGAATCCACACTGGATGTTGCCTCATCTAAAATTAGGATTTTTGGATCATAAACCATAGCTCTAACAAAACAAATTAACTGCCTCTGGCCCATCGAGAGTGAAGCACCCCTTTCCCAAAGTTTAAAATCGTAAGTGCCTGGGAGTTTTTTTATGAATTGGTGTGCCTCCACTTCCCTGGCTGCTTTAATGACCTGCTCACGGGTGATATCCTTATTTCCGAGCGTAATATTATCAAGCACAGTGCCTGAAAAAAGAGCGTTATCCTGTAAAACCAGACCGAAATGAGAACGAAGCTCATGGAGCGACATATCTTTAATATTCACTCCATCCATCAAAATTTCCCCTTCCTGGATATCGTAATAGCGCAATAATAGGTTTATAATTGTTGATTTACCCGCACCTGTAGCCCCTACAATGGCAAGCTGTTCGCCCGGCTGCGCTTCAAAAGAGATGTCGTCAATGATTACCTCTTCGTCAGGATTATACCTGAAGCGAACGTTTTTAAATTCAAGATGTCCTTCAACTTTCTGAGGCATCACGGGATTCTCCGATTCAGAAACCTGTTTTTCAGTATCCAGCACGTCAAAAATTCGCTCTGATGATGCCAGTGCCGACTGCAATGTATTATACTTCTCAGACAGGCCCCGAATCGGGTTGAAAAACTGCCTTACGTACTGAATAAAAGCAAGAAGCACACCAAAAGTTACCTGCTCCATCAATGCACGTGCTCCTCCATACCAAACCACAAGTGCCATGGCAAAACTAGCAAGAACTTCTACCGCGGGCCAGAAAATGGAGAAGTAATATATCGTATCTATATGGGCGCTTTTATGATTCTCGTTAATGGATTTGAACTTCTCCTTCTCTTTCTCTTCCCTGTTAAAAAGCTGCACCACAGACATTCCGCTGATATGCTCCTGCACAAACGAGTTCAGGCGCGCAATCTGGTCTCTAACATCCAGAAAAGCTACACGCACTTTGCCCTTAAACCAAAACGTGGAATAAAAAAGAACAGGGAGAACCAGAATGGCAACAATCGTTAGTTCCCAGCTCATCATAAGCATAAAATAGAGAATGAAGAAGATCCTGAAGAGATCTCCAATCATATTCACTATTCCATCAGAAAGAAGCTCACTGAGTGCCTCAATATCACTGGTAGTTCTGGTGATAAGCTTTCCAATTGGATTCTTATCAAAGAATTGAACATGCAGTGTCTGAATCTTCTTAAATACCGCATTCCGCATGCTGAACAGAACACCCTGGCCAAACCACCGGGTGATATAGGTGTTCAGAATGAGAACCACATACTCCCCGACAAGTGCAAGGCCAAGAAGAAAAATAATCCAGAGTAAGCCTTCAACATCACCTATAGCAATGTGATCGTCTACAGCAACCTGTGTTAGCTTAGGCCGTATGGTGCCGAGAAAAGCGGCTGTGAGCGTAAGCAATATTGCAAATACAGCCCACCAGCGATAGGGTTTAAAAAAATGATAAAGCCGTCGAATCAATATAGAATCAACGGCTTCTTGAGAGTTTTTCTGACTCAAAATTTACCGTTCTGTTGCATATTTACTTAACCTAGAACCGGTCGAAATTGTCGAATGGGGTTCTGGGAGTAATATGTTTAGGTGCTCTTTTTGAGCCCTGATTATCGTTATTATCGTCTGATGAACTGGAGCGGTCGATGCGCTTTCTTCTTCGTTCACCCGACGAGCCGCTGCTTCGGCTGCTGCGTGAGCTTTTTCTGTCGGAGGACACTCGACGTTTTCGAAATCTTTTCTTGCCGCCATCGCTTTGACTTTTGCCTTTGCCCCGGTCTTTGCTTCCCGATCCTGAACTGCCGTCTACCTCTTTTATGTAAACTTTTGCTTCCACAATACCTTTCTCCTGTGCAGGATTTGTAAATATTGGCCTCAGCTCCGTTGCAAGCCATGCCGGGAAGAACTTGGCCCGTGCTTCACGCAGCAGTACAAAAGGATTTGTGTAGCGGGCCGAAAAGTGACCGATTACCAGGAGTTTCGTTTGCGCTTCGTTGGCAACCCGGGCTGCATCTGATGAGGTTGAGTGCCCGGTTTCTGCGGCTTTACTTGCCAGAGAATCGCTAAAAGTAGCCTCGTGGTACAGAATATTTGTATTCATCGCCAGCTTCACCGAGTTAGGACAATATTTTGTATCAGTTATGTAGGCGAAGCTGTCGCCGGGTCGGGGATGCCCAACGATATCGTAAGATTTTATAAGCGTCCCGTCCTCGAGCTCAACATCTTCACCCGCTTTCAGTGCCTTATATTGCGAATCTTCTGTAATTCCCATTGCCTGGGCTTTTTCAGCATCTACTTTGCCGGGTTTGTCCTTCTCCTGAAAACGAAATCCGAGACAAAACTTCGAGTGGTTGAGCGGGCGAGCCTCCACATAATACTCCTCTTCATCCACAACAACCTGTGAATCGATATCCTCTTCGACTTCAACATAATTAATGTCAAAATTCAGGTTGATATCTCCAAAATCGACATTCCACTCAACATATTTCTTTATACCAACAGGGCCAATAATATTCAGGAGATTATCTCTCCGCTGCAGCTGAAGGGTTGAAATCAATCCCATAAGGCCAATATAGTGGTCGGCGTCGAAATGGCTGATAAAGATATTTGCGATTTTTGAGCGCTTCAGCCCCGCCTGGAGCATCCTCATCTGGGCGTTTTCGCCGCAGTCGAATAGGTGAACGTCACCTTCGCGCCAGAGTGCTACAGATGGTAAGTGTCTTACTGCTGTTGGGGTTGCTGATGCAACGCCTAAGGGTACAATGATCATTGTGTTCTCCCGCTATGTTTTATGATGGGCTTTTGCCTTTCAAACAAAAGTCCCGTTTTATATTTAAATTTGAGCCAATTCTTGTTCTATTAATTGCCTGTTATACATATCTGCATAACGGCCTTCTTTTTCAATTAATTCGTCGTGATTGCCATATTCTACTATTGAACCTTCCTGAATATAAAAAATTGTATCAGCGTTCAGAATCGAGGAAATTCTATGCGATATCATAATGGTTGTAGTTTCTGAAAGCTGTTCCTGAAGATGCCGGAGTATGGCATCCTCTGTTTTGGTATCTACAGCACTCAGCGAATCATCAAAAACAATAATTTTTGGATCCTTTATAATTGCACGGGCAATAGCCGTTCGCTGCTTTTGTCCGCCTGAAAGTGTAATACCACGCTCACCCACGAGGGTCTCGAATTTTTTCTCGAATTCTAAAATATTATCTCTGACCTGGGCAATTTCAGCTGCGCGTTCCACATCTTCCTGGGTGCTTTGTTCCGTTCCGAAGGCGATGTTCTCTTTAATTGTGGTAGAAAACAGAAACGTTTCCTGAGGCACATAGCCTATTAAATCTCTTAATTGTTCCAAATCCCACATTTTAATATTCTTGTCGTCAATAAGAATTTCGCCCTCATCCGGATCAAAAAGCCGGGGAATCAGATTCACCAGCGTTGTTTTACCTGCTCCTGTTCTGCCAACTATTGCTACATTACTCCCTGCATCAATGCTCATATTAATATTTTTCAGGGCATACTCTTCCGAACCCGGATACTTAAAACTTACGTTTCTAAATTCAATTTTTCCATTAATTTCATCCTGAATCAGACTATCCCTGTTACTTTGAATATAGATCGGTTCAGATAGCATACCGTCGATGCGCTCCCAGGAGGCCAGCGATTTCTGAAGCCGGTTCAGAGTATATCCCAGTGATGCCACAGGCCACGTTAAATAAGCTACATATATCACAAATTCTGCAATATTTCCCAAAGTGATAGTATCTTCTATCACCATTATTCCCCCTTTCCAAACAACGATCAGCACAGATACACCGATCAATAAATTGAGTGTAGGATGGAACAGCGACTCCACCAGGTCGAGCCGTAATTTCTTTTTCCTGTACTCGTCGCTCTCATTTTCAAATTTCTGCTGTTCGTAATCGGTGCGGTTAAACGCCTTTATGAGCCGGATACTGCTAAATGTTTCCTGTGCTTTACCGGCAATTCTGGAATACTGCTCCTGAATAAGCAGCTGATATTTATTAATAAATCCGCTAACCCAGTAGGCAAAAGCGGAGAGAAAAGGCAGCGGCAACAGAGCCCACAGAGTGAGCTCCGGATTTACAATCAGCATCATGGCTATAATAAAGCCTGCCCGCGTAAATGTATTTATGGTATACATTACAACCGGCCCAAAATATTCACGAACCCTTGCAACATCCTCGGTTGCGCGCACATAGATCTCTCCGGTGCTGTTTTCCGCAAAATACCGCTGGGGAAGTTTCAGCAGTTTATCCATGATTTCGTTTCGTATATCAAACTCGATTTTGCGCGAGCTAACGATCAGGGTCTGTCTTGTGGCGAATAACAGAATACCGTAAAGGGCTACCGTTCCAATCAGAAGAAGAGAGTTATACGCCAGAATAGCTCCGGCTTCGCTGGAAAATAGGAGCTGAAAAATGGATTCGTACTGGCCGGTTCTGTCTTCACCCAGGTTTTCTACTTCGTCCATTGTTTTCCTGATTAAAACCGGAATCCAGATCAGGAAAAAATTGGCGCCGGTGAGAAAAAGCGCACCCAGCAATACAGTTCCCTTATATTTGGCAAGGTACCTGTTCAGCTTTTTTAACGATGTGTAAATCGCAGGTGTGGACATTTATATTTATTTATCTCTGATAGCGGGGTAACAGATCATGTTACAAATCCATTCAGCAGAAGAGAACTTTACGTTGAAAATTTTTAGTTGAGCAGTCCTAATTTAATTATTTAAGTCTGATTAAGGCCGGAGACTGTCCATCCCCGATGTTCTTTCATTAAATGCCTGACAATCTGTTTTAGTATAAATTTTCTGTAACAGAGCGTGTTCTTATTTAAATTTCTCTATCCAGTGTTGAGCAAGTTTATACCCGGATGCATATGCATGTCCAACACTGTTACCGTAATAGTAGTCTCCTACGAGTGCGAGTGGTGAATCTTTCTCTTCCAATTCAAAAAATGGCTGATTTAAAACCGTTTTGGGCTGACTAAACCTCCAAAAGTGAAGCTGGTGCCACTCCGGTGTTGATGCCCAACCTCCTGCCACTCTTGCAAATTCACTGATAAGCTGTTTTGTAATTACATCTTCAGAGCTGTTTCGGTGCTCTTTTGCAAACTGAGCACTGGAATGCAGCACAAAAAAGGATCCGTGTTTGCCATCCCGTTTCAACCCTTCATTTGAAATAAAACCAATTTTACTGCCTTTGCAAACAATCCCTTCCCAATCCGGAATGTTTCCATTTTTAAACCCTACCATAAGTGTATAGGTAGTGTTGTAATGAATTTCATCGATTTGACGCACAATTTTCAGCGTGTTGGTTTCATCGATGGTTGTAGAGAGGATTCCATAAGCCTGAGGTGCCGGAAGAGCAAGTATAACTGCATCGGCACCAAAGGTATTGCTCGAAGTCATGTTTATAATCCAGGGGCGCTTATTTGAACGGTGATCTCCAAAATAAGTGAGTCCGCCTACCTTGGTCTTGCGCTGAACGTCGCACCATCGAGCCTGGTATTTCCCGATAGCGTTCATACCGGTTTTTGACGTATATACCGGATGATCAAAAGAGAGGGATTTTTTGCCTGAAAAAGTCTCCCCGTCGAAAATTTTGATGTTTTTTCCCCATGGTTTAATCAGCTCTTTTTCCAGCAGTTCTTTTACAAAATCTTTGAACTCGGGTTCATTTGCCTCAAAAAGAGGAGCTCCATGATCAAGTTTCTGCTCCAGACCATTACCGGCATAACGCGTGGCCATTCGACCTCCATAGCCACCACTCTTTTCAAAAACGGTTACTTCATGCCCTGCTTTTGCGAGAAGTCTGCCGGCTGTTAATCCCGAAATGCCTGCGCCAATAATCCCAATAACCATAACTGCGTAATCTTAATTACTTAAAAAAATTAATTTCTGAATCAGTTTACCAATTTAATGAAGAATTCTCTCTACTTCTTACTTTTTTGGAGATATTCTTTGCACAAAATAAACTTTAAAGATCATACACTGTAACGACCGGTTTTACTGCTTTTTTATCGATTAGTGCAGGCCAGTATGCTACAACTTCGCTAGCCTTTGGCCTTCCGCCGGCAAAACCTGTTACCCCGCTTGGACCTGTAAGGATAAGCGGAGCAATCTCTTTTCCAAAACGATTGATCTGTTCCCGGCTTTCGCCATGGACGGAAATTCTCATCTGAACTTCATTCATTTCAGAATGATCGGCCAGAAGCTCTCCGCCGTCTTCGTTGCAGGCATTAAGCCCCACAAACTCCACATTGCTGTCACGAAATGTAATTCCAAGGTTTTTAGCACGCGCCAGAAGAATTTCTCCTGCTTTTTGAGCTTTTTTCAGCGCATCGGGCCAGCAATATACCAGTGTAGATGATAGCTTGTACCCATCTACATGACTGGCAGAAACCTTATACGTCGGCGTATCTTTACGGCCTGTAATTCCCCAAACTTTCACCCGGTCTTTGCCATCCTGTTTGAGCTGAACTGTAGTAAAATCGGCAATGCAATCGGGGGTGATGTATTCGCGGGGATCCCCAATTTCATAGAGAAGCTGTTCCTTCACCGTCATTTCTGATACAAGCCCGCCTGTTCCCTCATGCTTAGTAACATAAAATGTTCCATCGGGATGAGCCTCGATAATCGGAAAGCCCGGCTCAGAAAAATCTTCCACCGTTTCCCAGTCTGTAAAGTTACCGCCTGTAACCTGTCCGCCGCACTCGATAATATGCCCCGCAATGGTACCGGTTGCCATCAGATCAAAATCGTTAAAGTCCCAGCCAAACTCGTACACCATCGGTGCAAGCGTAAGTCCTGTATCCGTTACCCGACCTGTAATAACAATATTTGCTCCCATCTCCAGCGCTTCAACAATCGGCTTGCATCCCAAATATACATTTGCGCTCAGCAGATCTTCCTTCACTTTAGAAATCGGTTCCCCGGTCTCCATATTATTCAGTGAATGGCCGTCCGTAATCAATTCATCAAGCTCAGGTAAAATATCATCCCCGTCAACCACTGCTATTTTCAAACCGTTAATTCCAAGTTCACCGGCAATCTCCAGAATGGCATCTTTGCATGCGCGCGGATTCACCCCTCCGGCATTCGAAATAATTTTTACGCCATCTTCTTTTACTTCTTTTAGGGTTGATGCGACCACATCCACAAAATCGCGGGCGTAGCCATGCTTCTCATTTCTCATACGCTGTTTCTGCATAATCGACATGGTTACTTCTGCGAGATAATCCATCACCAGATAATCGATTTCACCTTTTTTTACCTGATGAATTGGTGCATCAGGCAAATCACCCCAAAAACCCTGACCCGATGCAATTTTGATACTTTTTTTCACTGACAGCTCCAATATTATTTCTCTTTTTTCTTAGCGTGAATATCGTAAAATTATCTAAGAAATGAACATTTGTCTTACAGGCTCTATACTTCCATCTGGTTTTCTTTTTTCAGGATCTTCTATTTTCCTCCAGTCTTTTGCACTCCGGCCCCGCAATGATGGCCATCCCTGACCGCGTTGCAGACAATAATAGAAAACAAGGGATGATTTTTAACAGAAACCTCCTCATTTTCGAACAACGAATTTAATTGCAGGGCTAACCAAAATAACAGTACCAAACTTTATGAAACTACACATTGCTGCACTGATTACCAATGATGCCGTAATATTTGGAATTCTGATGGCGATTCTGGCAGCCATCTTTATTACAGCAAGCAGTAAGAATCCCTACTGGCGAAAATTTTATCGTTTTGTCCCCTCGCTCCTGCTCTGTTACTTTATTCCGTCCCTCTTAACCACCTTTGGAATAGTAAGCGAGGCAGACTCTGATCTCTATTTTATGGCTTCACGGTATTTGTTACCTGCTTGTCTGGTTCTTCTTACCCTCAGCATCGATTTTAAAGGTGTTTTAAACCTGGGGCCAAAAGCGATCATTATGTTTTTAACCGGAACGGCCGGAATTGTGATCGGCGGGCCACTCGCCATCCTGATTATCAGTTTTTTTGACCCTTCAATTGTTGGCGGCTCGGGACCCGACGAAGTCTGGCGCGGACTCTCAACAATAGCCGGAAGCTGGATTGGCGGCGGAGCGAACCAGGCGGCTATGTATGAAGTATTTGGCCCGAGTGACGATCTGTTTGGGGCTATGGTTACGGTTGATATTATTGTTGCAAATATCTGGCTTGGTTTTCTGCTGTATGGCGCCGGGATGTCGGATAAAGTGGATAAATGGTTTAAAGCCGACTCCTCGGCTATAAAGGAGCTGCAAGCCAGTATTGAGGAGTATCGGACCAATATCGCGCGTATCCCCACTTTCGTAGACTTTGTTAAACTTGGAGCCGTGGCTTTTGTAATTACTGCGCTTGGCCACCTGGGAGGCGATTTGATTGCTCCCTGGATTTCGGATAATGCGCCTTTACTGAAAAGCTTTAGTCTCGACTCGGCCTTTTTCTGGTTAATTGTTATTGCAACTACGGGTGGCCTCATCGCTTCATTCACCAGGCTGAGGGAACTCGAGGGTGCGGGTGCATCAAAGATAGGCAGTTTATTTATCTACATACTTGTTATGACGATTGGCATGAAAATGGATATCTCTTCCATATTGGGCGCACCCGGATTCTTTGTGATTGGTATTGTTTGGATTCTAATCCATGTATCGTTGCTGCTTATAGTTGGCAAACTTATAAAAGCACCGTTCTTTTTTACAGCTGTGGGTAGCCAGGCGAATATCGGAGGTGCGGCTTCTGCTCCAATTGTGGCTTCTGCATTCCACCCTGCTCTTGCACCGGTAGGTGTGCTGCTTGCTGTACTTGGATACGCTCTGGGAACATATGCCGCATACGTTTGTGCTATCCTGATGCAGGGTGTGAGTGTATGACTTTTTTAAAACAGTCATCGGTCGCAATCTGTATTTATTGTTGATTGCCTCTTTTTCTTCTTTTTGGAAAATGAGGAACAAAATTATTGTCTGTAATACATAGATGCTGTTGAATTTTATCAGCGGATTCAAATAAATCTTTGTAATAAATAATGATTGTGCTTTCCTCAGAGTCCCACTCTGACAACCACTTTAATTGAAGTTGTCGGCATTCATATAAGAATAAAGCCTCAAATCTGATAAAGTAATTTAAAAAACCAAGCTTAAGGCTATTTAAGTTGAGATAAGAACGGCGACTCAAAGACCTATATATATCCTCAGGATCAGATAGAATTATGATCTGTTTTTGCCACTTGACCAAATCCAGATTCCGTCGATATTTAATACCATCGTGATCACATGCATCGTTTATTTTTTTATAAAAAGACAAATAGTTAATGAGAGCTGTTGTACCTGCTCCACCTGCACTCCTAACGTTTACCTCCACTTCATTTGGTGCCTGCTTACTACAATATCTATTGTAAACCATCGATTTAAAGCTGGTAATTTTTGTCGAATGCTTACTCAGTTTAAATATTTATTTTAAAAGTTTATACTTGCAATACTCCTGTTTTAAACTCCGGGATATCCGGATTGCAGTTGGTGTAACGAATAGCATTACTAATCCTGGCCCGGGTTTCTTCAGGAGCAATAATACCATCAACCCAAAGCCTTGCTGCTGCATACCGCACATCTGTTTGGGTGTCGTAGCGATCTTTTATTCTCTTCAGGATCTTTGCTCTCTCCTCATCGGTAATTTCCTTTCCTTTTTTCTCAAGTGATGAGACCTTGATCTGGGTAAGCACCTTCGCTGCCTGCGTTCCTCCCATCACCGCAATCTGAGCGGTTGGCCATGCAAAAATAAAACGGGGGTCGTACGCTTTGCCGCACATAGCGTAATTCCCAGCGCCATAGCTGTTACCCGTGATTATCGTAATTTTCGGCACCACTGAATTTGCAACAGCGTTCACCATTTTCGCCCCGTCTTTAATTATACCGCCGTGCTCACTTCGCTTGCCAATCATAAACCCGGTTACGTCCTGTAAAAAAATGAGCGGTATTTTCTTTTGGTTGCAATTCATGATAAATCTGGCCGCTTTATCTGCACTGTCGGAATAGATTACGCCTCCAATCTGCATCTCACCCGTTTTACTCTTAACGATTTTTCGCTGATTGGCTACAATTCCCACACTCCAGCCATCTATCCGTGCATATCCGGTTACCAGAGTCTGCCCGTATCCTTTTTTATACTCAGTAAACGATTTCGCATCCACAATAGCGTCAATCAGAGGGTACACATCATATGGCTTATTTCTGTCGTCGGGAAAATCTGCTAGTACATCATCGATGTTGTTCCCGGGAGCAACAGGCTCTTTTCGGTTAAACTCTGCTGTTTTAAGCGGACCAAGTTTTCCAACCAAATCTCTAATCGTAAGCAGACATTCTGTATCGTCTTTCATTTTATAATCGGTAACGCCGCTAATTTCGGTATGTGTTGTTGCACCGCCCAGCGTTTCGTTATCAACTATTTCGCCAATTGCAGCTTTCACAAGGTAGCTGCCCGCGAGAAATACACTGCCGGTTCCGTCTACAATCAGCGCCTCATCGCTCATAATCGGCAGGTAAGCCCCGCCGGCAACGCAGCTTCCCATAATAGCCGCAATTTGCGGGATACCCTTCGCGCTAATCACCGCATTATTTCGAAATATTCGCCCGAAATGTTCTTTATCAGGGAAAATTTCGTCCTGCATCGGCAGATACACGCCCGCAGAGTCTACCAGATAAATAATGGGCAGATGATTTTCTATGGCAATTTCCTGCGCTCGCAGATTCTTCTTCGCCGTCATTGGAAACCAGGCTCCGGCTTTAACTGTGGCATCGTTGGCAACAATCATACAGTCTCTTCCCTCTATGGATGCAATTCCAGCAACTACCCCGGCCGAAGGGCATCCTCCCTCCTCTTCGTACATACCGCTGGCTGCCCATAGCCCGATCTCAAAAAATTCACTCTCCTCATCAACCAAAAATTGTATCCGCTCCCTGGCGGTCAGTTTACCCTTTTTGTGCTCTTTTTCGATGCGACGCGTTCCGCCACCCTGTTTAATCGTTTCTTCTTCTAATGTAAATTTAGCCTTTAAATCGTTGAGCCAACTGTTTTTCATAGCAGAGTATCTTAAATTAGTTTTCTCGGATTGATAATACTCAATGTATCGTTCACGTTCCAAAGATAGATTCTTTTATATCTGATTAGTGTACCAAAATTTTAAACCCGTTTTCCACTATGTCAAAATATTCAATCCTGTTACCGGCTTTTATCCTTTTTTTTACTGCGATTGTACCTCAAGCGGATGCCCAGCGAAGGGGTGAAACAACCTATCAGTCACTGCTCCAGCGTGCAGATCAGCCCGCAGCATATATCGACCATATACTCCTGCCGGGAGAAAATGGGGAAGAACAGATATCCGTGATCTTCCGTCTCGATTACGACTTCATACCATTTTTAAAGGCCCGGCCTGATATGGGTACTCCAACACCAGAATCTCAATACTTTGCCCCGGTTCGCATGGGAGTTGAAATATTTGAGGGAGATGCGCCCCGATCCGGACGAAAATCATCCGATGCACTCTCGATTTTCAGAGAAAACTGGCAGGATACAGTCTGGGTTGATACATTTGAGCAGACAAAATCGCGATACGATTATACTCAAGGATATATTTCCACAACTCTCGAACCCGGTGATTATCACTACGAGCTTCAGCTATCCCGGGCAGGCTCTGTACGAGAACAGTCATCAAACCGAAGAAACTTCTTTCTACCTGATTTTACCGAGACAGACTCCACCTCCTTTATTCTTCTACAAGATTACAGTACCGGAGATGACTTGGTTTCAGCTACGCTGTTAAATTACGGCAACGAAGTTCTCTACGGCCAGGACTATTCCATTATGTTCATGGTTCCTGATACAGAGAACGGGGAGCCATTCACTCTGTCTCTGCAGCAGCTCTCTGCCGGCAGCGAAAAAAAGGATACTGTTTTTACCAAAGAACTAACCGATCAGGACTACATCTATCTGAGTTCTTTTGAGATTAAGCCTGCTGACTCAGGACTTCAGTTAACAAGTTCTGCTGCTAGCGACGGGCACCGTTTTGCAATCATTGATATTCCTAATCAGGAATTTGAAAATGCAAGTTTCACTATTCAGCTTCAAAGAAAAGGTATGGAAAAACCGGTAGATACACGAAGAGTAAACTCCCAATGGCTCGATATGCCGGTAAGCCTTTACAATCTGGATATCGCAATCGAAATGATGAAATATATTGTGGACGACAGTCAGCTCGACCGATTACGATCCGGTTCTACCTCCGAAAAAGAGCAAAAATTTCGTGAATTCTGGAAACAGCGCGATCCCTCGCCCGATACAGAGTATAATGAGTTGATGGCCGAATACTACAACCGGATCGATTACGCGTACAAAAACTTCTCTTCGCTGCAAGTACCCGGCTACGAAACCGACCAGGGCAAAGCGTACATTCTTTACGGGCCACCTGAAGATATTGAGCGCCGATTACCCGCAGACGGACCAACCCGCGAAGTTTGGGAGTACAGTAACAGAACGCTGATTTTTGAAGCGACAACCGGATTTGGTGATTTTAAGCTAATTTCTCAATCCTGAGACCGAATCGAAAACTCATCAAACAACCAAGTGTATTAGAGTTTGCACGGTGCCATCAGTTCGCTATTTTTGATGCATGAAAAAGAAGATCGCCATCAGCATGGGAGACTTTAACGGTATCGGACCGGAAGTCACCATCAAAGCTTTACAGAAAATCGATTACGAAAAATCCACTCCTATCTGGATTGGACATAAACCTGTTTTCGATCTTTATAGTCAAAAGCTAAACAGCAGGCTTCGTATCACTGAGATCAGTGATTGCAATGAAGCAGAGCCCGGCTCTGTAAATATTTTAGAACTTGGTTTTACCGGTGATAATCATTCTGTGAATCCGGGCAGTGTTGAGGCCGATGCTGGAAAAGCAGCGATGCTGGCTGTCGAGAAAGGCATAGAGTGCTGTTTAACGGACCAGACGGATGCACTTGTCACTGCTCCCATCTCAAAAGAAGCCATTCGGCTTGCCGGTTACAATGTGCCGGGGCACACCGAATTTCTCGCCCAAAAAACCGATACTGAACAGGTTTTGATGATGCTTGTTAATTCCGGACTCCGCGTAGCTCTGGTGACAATCCACGAACCATTGAACAAGGTGGCCGGACTCATCAATAAAAACCGAATTATAAACCGCCTGATTGTTCTGACTAATAGTCTGAAAAACGATTTTGGAATCGATTCGCCCAAGATAGCAGTTCTGGGACTGAACCCGCATGCAGGAGATGGAGGTGTTATTGGGCAGGAAGAGATTAATATTATAACACCGGCTCTTGCAGAGGCAAATGAGCTGGGTATTTGGGCCGAGGGGCCATTTCCCGGAGACGGATATTTCGGAACCAGATTAAATGAACAGTTCGATGCTACACTTGCTATGTATCATGACCAGGGCCTTATTCCGTTCAAAACTCTCTCGTTTGGAAAAGGTGTAAATTTTTCTGCGGGCCTGCCCATCATACGTACTTCACCCGATCACGGAACAGCTTTCTCCATAGCCGGGAAAAATCAGGCTGACGAAGCGTCTTTTCTTGCAGCGTATCAGCTGGCAGTAACCCTTGCAGAAAACAGAACCCGTCAGGTATGATTCACTCCATCAAAAAGAGAGAGCCCTACTCTGCCCTCGCCGAAATTTACGACAGCGTGATGGAAGACGTTGACTATGAAACCTGGGCCGACTATATAGATGAAATTATCATGGAGCATCATCCGCAAGCCAAAGATTTACTGGAGCTTGCATGCGGAACCGGAACGATGGCGCTCTCGCTCGAAGAGCTGGGCTATTACAATATAACCGCCACCGACGGTGCTAGTGCCATGGTCAATTCTGCCCGGCTAAAAGGGGATAAGGCCGAATCTGATGTCGATTTTCAGGTAGTTGACTTTCTTGATATCCGGCTCCGCAAAAAGTTTGACGTAGTATTCATGGTGTTCGACAGTATCAACTATCTTCACAAAGGTGAAGATATTGAACAGCTTTTCAGTCAGGTTTCCGGGGTATTGAAAAAGAACGGGATTTTTATTTTTGATTTTACCACCCCCCGAAACTCCCGGCAGGCCATTAAAGTGCTGAATAATAACTCCAGAAGGGTTGATGCCTTCACAAGATTTCACCGCGAGAGTACGTACAATGCAAAAGAGCGTATTCACACAAACATATTTCACATTGAAAAAACCAGTGCAGGCGGCAGCGGAAAAAAAGAGATGTTAGAAGAAACACATCAGCAAAAAATTTATACCTTTGAAGAGATAAGGGAAATCACTGAAAAGTCAGAGTTTTCTCTTCTCGAAGCCTACGACGGATTTGAACTGAAACCGGCTCATGATAAGAGCCTCAGAATAACAATGGTACTGCAGTAATGGGTAATGATGTTATTTTTTTAAGCAATGTTACTGTTTCCTACGACGACCGCCCTATTCTCATCGGCGTAGATTTCACCCTTTCCACAGGTGAATTTTGCTACGTAATAGGCAAAACAGGTGTTGGAAAAAGCTCTTTTCTCAAACTGCTCTACCGCGACGTAAAACCGGATAATGGCGTGATTCACGTCGCCGACTTTGATGTAACCAATCTCCCTGAAAAAAAAGTGCCTTTTCTGCGCCGGAGAATAGGCGTTGTATTTCAGGATTTTCAGCTGCTTCCCGACAGGAATGTATTCGACAATGTGGCGTTCGCACTCCGCGTTACCGGGCAGGGTAAAAAAATCATAAAAAAACGGGTGATGGAAGTTCTCGCACTGGTGGGCCTGAGCCATAAACGCAACGCAATGCCGAATGATCTGTCCGGCGGGGAAAAACAGCGCGTGGTAATTGCGAGAGCCCTTGCTAACGAGCCTCGCCTGCTGCTCGCTGATGAACCCACGGGGAATCTCGACCCCGAAGCAAGTGCATCCATCATGGAGCTTCTGCAGCAGATTAATAACCGCGGCATGGCCGTTCTAATGGTGACGCACGACTATGACGTCATCAGAAAGTTTCCTAAAAGAACCGTTAAAATTGAAGAGGGCGGGTTAAAAGATCTCCGGTAGAAGCTACTCCAAAATTGAGAGGGCAGAGTAATAAAACTGAATATTATCTGAGGATTTATCCGGTGACGATAATACTTTTGCAGCGATACCCGTGGATTTAACTGAGACCGGCTTTGAAAAAATTGGACCGTCATACACAAACGTGTGAAACTCCCCGTTTTCGCCGCAAGGGTCAACGCCGGCCGGCAGGTCATTCATAAAAGATTCGTTATACTCCCGGCCTGCAAATGTCTCATCAAGCTTTGAACCGTTTACATTAACCACTATCGCTTTAAATCCTGAATTAATGAACTCTTTTGCAAGGTTTCGGGTGTTCATTCCCCAAAGCGGGAAGAGTGTTTTTAAACCTGAATCTTTGAAAAGTCTCTCCCGGTATTCACGCACATCGTTCAGAAATATGTCGCCGAAAACGGCGTATTCAATGTCATCATTTTTACACCTTTTCATTGCCATCAGCAGGGCTTCCCCGTACTCCCTGTTTGATGGGGTTTCGGACAGCGACATAAAGGTGACAGGCAGGCCAACTGACTCTGCCTGTTTTTCAATAAATACTTTTTTAACATCGTGCGCAGATACCCGGTTATCTTCAACGTTTAATGCAACAAAAAGACGATCCACTTCAATATCCTTCTGCTGATTCATTAAATGAAGCGCGTAAACACAATCCTTACCGCCGCTCCAGTGCAAAACAGCTCTTTTTTTCGACATTTTTTTATTTTTTGATTGAAGGCCCTATCAAAAAAACTAAACAAACCTTATTCCATGAAAAAAATAGTTCATCATACAGATACGTATCTGCATGATGAACCCCGATTACTATAATTTAAACGACAAAATATCAGAATCTAAAACGGGCTCCGATATTTGCATGAAGGCCCAGGGTGTTAAAACCGTAGACTTCTGTAAAATCTGTATCGAACAGGTTTTTAAACGTTAAGTAAAAAGTGAACTGATCATTCGGTAAACGATATTCAACATTCACATTTGCCAGAAAATAGGAACTCAGCGATACCTCTTCGGATGCGAAGTTGTTGTCTGGGTTAAAAAACAGATCTTTTCGTTCGCCTGCGTATTCGCCGTCAAGCCCGATCTGCAGGCCATTCGTAAACCGGTACTCCGCTCGAAGCCCGGTATTATGTTCCGGTTTTCGAAGAAGACCTATATCAGACTGAGTGTTTCCATCGCCGTCCAGTGTTCGCGTTTCTCCGGTCAGGTAGTTGTAAAAAGCTGTCATTGTCAGAGATGAATTTACAATCCAGCTGGCTGAGGCTTCAAACCCGCTCACGACTTCCTCATCCCTGTTCAGGAAACCGGCCTCAAAGTCATACGAAATCAGATCTTCAATCTTTCGGTGAAAAAGGCTCGTTTCCACGCTCAGCTGCTGGTTCAGAAAATAGAGCTGAACTCCACCCTGGTAGTTAGTGCTTGTTTCTGGCTCAAGATCCAGGTTAGCGCCAAACTGACCAAAGAGCTGCTCCAGAGTTGGAGCTTTAAAACCGGTTCCCGCACTGGCAAAAAGCTTCACGTTCTCACTGAACTGAAACGCCGGAGAAATATTGAATGTGGTATTTGTACCGTACTCCGAATGCACATTTGTACGAACACCGCTTTCGAACGTCAATCCGCTGCTGTCTTTGTATAAAACTGTGGCATAAGGGCTTGTAAATGATGTTGATACCTCTTCCCTGCCTGCTGAACTGTTTTCCGGTATACGGCCATCCTGCCAGTTTAAACCCGCTAAAAAGGTCCAGCCCTGCACGGGGTTAAGAGTCAGGTATGTATCCATATTTTGAAAAACCCCTTCAAACGCATTTTCACCAAAAGCTGAAACAAAAAGCCGCTCCGTACGACTCACCTGATACACGCTGTTGATGGCAAATTTGTCTGATTCGTACACACCTTTTAAGCCGGGAGTAAGCATATCCACTTCAAAGGTATTTGATGCGTCCTGAAAGGCCCCATCGTCGTAGTCTCCGCTAAATTCGGAGTAGTTTATAAAGGGTTTGATTTGAAGGCCGGTAAACGGAGATATCGTTGCATTACCGTAAAATGAAGACCGGTTAAAGCCATCGTTTTCGAAAGATTCACCCTCCGGAGACGCAGCAGCACTAATGCCTTCACTCTCCTCGCGTGCGGCTCCTATCGAGTATCTGAATTTTTCTCCGCCTGACCCGCTTGCTGATGCGGAACCATTCAGTGTTTGAAACGACCCATATTCGAGCGAACCCGACACTTCAATGGGTTTCTCAGCTCCGCTTTTGGTAATGATGTTTATAACGCCTGCAAGCGCATCACTCCCGTAAAGGGTAGACTGATTGCCCTTTAGAATTTCAATACGCTCCACGGTATCTGTCGTAAGAAGCCGGAGATCGATGGCTCCGCCAACCCCTGACGGATCGTTTATAGCAACGCCGTCAATTAAAATAAGCGTATACTCTCCGCCTGCTCCCTGCAGAAAAAGGCTTTGGTTGCTGCCCGGGGTTCCAAATGCATTGTTTACCCGAACGCCACTTTGTTGATGAAGCAGCTGTGCTACATTGGAAGAGGAACTTGCTTCAATATCGCGGCGGCTGAGCACAATAGCCGGGCGAACACTCTCTTTTTCTGAGGTGGCAATTTTGGTTGCAGTGATAATGAGATCGTCCAGCTGTAGTGTGTCTGTTACAGCACTATTTGTCTGCGCCGAAACGATTTGTGAGGCCAAAATAAACAGGCCTGTTGTAAATATGATTATTATTTTGCTCATGGTAGTAATTTTAATTTATAGTTTACCGATGAGCTTTCGAAAAAGAAGTAAGATGGGATTTCCCTGCAGAAATGGATACAAAATATCCGCTGCAGCGTATTCCCGGCCTTTCCTCCGAAAGCCTGAATGAATGTTGCTTACAGGCAGGTCTTCTGACTTACTCCCTCGCCAAACGCCTTCCCGCCGCGATGAATGCGGCAGTGGCTTGATCTGTTTAACAAGTTGCGGAGCTTACAGCTACGGGGATAGTTCCGGACTTTCACCGGATTCCCTTTTCATTTCGGATCAATAATCCGAAAACCTGAAGCAGATTTATGGTACAGCGAAATCGGAGCTTTGTCAATGTTGTTTCTTGACTATTAATTTACAAGGGCGATATTTAAGGTAATTGCACAAATTAATTTTGAAAAAAAAACCATCCATGAATTTAAAAAAAGAGGCCGAAAACGTATTCAGAGAAACTCTGGAAAAAGTAAACCCTGAAAAGTTTCTGCCAGATATTGTGAAGACGAACAAACAGAAGAACTCCTTTTCGGTTTATGACACATTTTTTGATCACGATGAGGGTGCACCTCTTTATATAATCGGGACCGGGAAAGCAGCACATACCATGGCAGCAGCAATGGAGGAACTTTTTGGCGATTCAATTACAGACGGTCTGATCATTATTCCTCCCGGCACAGGAGCAAACCTTCACATTATCAATACAGCCGAAGGTTCACACCCTGTCCCCGACGAAAAAAGCTTTAGCGCATCAAAAAAATTACTCCGCTTTATTGATGAAATTCCTGCGGGAGCTACGGTTTTTAACCTGCTATCCGGCGGTACCTCCTCCCTCTTTTCATCTCCGGCAAACGGAATCAGTCCTGCACACTTTTCAGACCTGTTCAAGCTTCTTGTTGAATCGGGGGCGTCTATTCAGGAGATCAATAGTGTGAGAAAAACTGTTTCTGAAGTGAAAGGCGGTCAGCTCTTGGAGCGGTTGAGTGACACCACACTTCTGGATTTAATTATTTCTGATATTCCCGACGACGATCTGAGATATGTTGGCAGCGGGCCTACAACATCTCAGGAAATATCGGTACCAAAAGCGATAGAAATTCTTAAAAAATACAATCTGTGGAACGCTCTGCCATCCGAACTGCAAGACTATTTCAATAAAAAAAACAGGTCGGAACCACGCCGAACTACAACAGACTTTGAAGGCCACCACCAATGGATTGTATCATCTGCAGCTACAGTTGCAAAGCATACGGGAGAAATTCTTAACAGTCGCGGTTACAAAACCTATGTTTCGAAAACTGCCTGGGAAGGGCCTATTGATGAATTTAAAACCCACATACTGAATAAGTTTCATCAGGAAAAAGAGAAGCACAGTGAAAAAAAGAGAGCGCTTGTTTTTTACGGCGAGTGCACGGTAAAAGTAACCGGGAACGGGCTTGGGGGGAGAAACCAGGAGCTTGTACTGCGTATGGCTAAAGAACTTCCCGGATTTGAATCACCCGCTGCGTTTCTGAGCTGCGGAACCGACGGCATAGACGGACCTACCGATGCAGCGGGTGCCGTAGCAGATCAAAGCACGGTTCAGGAAGCAGAAAAGATCGGCCTCAGTGCGGATGATTTTATTGAACGAAACGACAGCTATCATTTCTTTGAAAAAGCCGGCGGTCATATCATCACGGGGCCAACGGGAAATAATGTGATGGATATTCAAATTTTACTCATCGATTGACATATTTGCATAAATATGGTAATATGCTTTTATGCGAACAACACTTGATCTTCCCGATAAACTTTTAAAACAGGCTAAAATTAAAGCTGCTGAAGAGGGCATCTCCCTCAAAGAGTTATTTACCCGTTCCCTGATGAAAGAACTATCAGAAAATAGTATAAAGCAAAACACCCCGCCGTGGGAAAGCCTGCGAGGAAAAGGGTCGGCATCCGGTCTCTCGCCAAACAGCAGTCCGTTCGAAGATTACAGCGGCCCCGACTGGAATGATGCCGTACAGGTAAACGAGCCCGACGATCAATGATCCTGCTCGACACACACATCTGGCTCTGGTGGCTTTTGGGTGACGGGCAGCTGACTAACCGGGAAAGAGATTCCCTGGATCATCTTGCCATAAACAAACTGCTTGCAATTTCATGGGTATCGGTATGGGAAACAGAAATTCTTGAGCGGAAGGGACGAATCAGTTTAGAACCAAATTTTAAAGCCTGGATTCGGGAAGCTGCAAGCCCGGATTTTATCACGCTGCTGCCTGCAGATTTAGAAGTGGTGATTGCGCAGAGGGAATTGCCCGAAAATTTTCATCAGGACCCCGCCGACCGGCTTATTTCGGCAACATCTATTCTTAGCGGATTTAAACTGGCGACTCATGATTCCAGGATTATCGATTCCGGTGCCTGTAAAATCTGGAATGCTTCATAAACGTTAATTTTAAGCTACTTTTCCTGCTGCAGAATTTGTGCCAATTCCTGTAGTTTGTCTGAGGGTATTTTACTGCCTCTCTCTTTTGCAATCCGGAGTGCTTTCGCTCCAAGTACACGATAAAGATTGATGGATTCTGAATGGTCCTCAAGAGTCTGCAGATGTTTGAGTACGCTTTCTGCATCTCCTCTTGCAACCGGTCCGGTAAGTGCTTCCGAAGGGCCAAGATTCAGGCTGTTTTCGATAGTCTGACGAATCAGTGGTTCCAATGGTTTTAATCCGTTTTCAACGCCTTTTTCCAGGAGCAGTTTTTCAGCTTCATGAAGAATGGCAACTATGTAGTTCGATGCAAAGACCGCCGCAATATGCAGCATCTGTTTTTGCTCCTTTTGAATTCGCAGAGGACTGGCTCCCATCAATTTCACAAAAGCTTCCAGCTCCTTGCATAGTTCGGGAAGCCCCTCAAGGCTAACGTAAATACCATCAAACCGGCCGGCTTTGTCGCCCCGCTGAAACGTTTGCAGCGGATGCATAGACGCCGTTTGAGCCCCCAGGAAGGAAAGAGCCTGAAGCTCATCAGAAAAAAGATTCCCCGAACAGTGGATCACTTTTCTGGAGCTCCAGTTCAGGTTAATACGGGATAGTTTTTTCGCAATTTCTGATATGTGATCGTCAGGAACAGCAATAAATATAACATCACCTGTTTCATTCTCTTCTGCAGGACAGATCCGTTTTGTATTCGCTGCGGTTCCGTTTCGAGAGTTCACGGTGCCGCCACTTCTGCTGAAAACCGACAGAACCGTACAGGATTGTTTTTCCAGAAAATCGACAAGTGCGCCACCAACGGCACCGTTTCCAATAACGGTAAACGAGAGATCTCTGAAAATAGTCATTACCCGTGCGTTGGCTGTTCCTGTAAGTGGGCGTGGCCTGTGAGTAATTTACCAGCAGGATCGTTGTTACTTGCCGTTAAGGTTACGCCTAAATTCCAATCACCGGCAACAAGAAGCCCGGTCATAAACGAACTCACGCCTTCGATTTCTGAATCTCCGCTGTTCATGTAATTCATGAGGCCGGAAAAATTATCCTTCTCCGCCATTTCGATGACGCGCTCAATCCCCTCTTTTTCAGATTCGGGTAAATTTGTGCAGCAGACGAGCAGAGCATTTTTGTTTCTAAGAATTTCTGCTATGGAGGCTACCAGCTCTTTTATGATAAACGGGCTCTCTTCGGTTATCTGAATACTGAGCACATCAAACGAATCGAGCGTGCACTGCAGCATCATCAGCTGATCGTAAATACTTACGTTGTCATCAAACGCATCATCATTCACGAAAAAATCGTCATCTTCATCGGCAAAATCGTTGCGAAGACGGTCGTTCACGGGTACTTCACCCAGCGGCGTTGAGAATGTTTTGTTCGACGGCATTGGCAGCTTCTTATCTGCGCTTCCGGGGTGCGATTCAAGAACAAGAACCGTATCGAAATGGCTGTTTATTATTGAACTGTAAGAGGCACATGCACTGCTGAAATTTGCAGCATCAATCCGGAATGGAGTGAAAAGAATTCGAACATTTTGCGGGGTTTCAGATACAGAAGAGGAAGCATTTTCGAGTCCCTCCTTAATTTGTTCACGGCTAAAGGAAGTAATTCTCATATCGGAAGACAATTAAATTATGGTAGATCTCTTTTTAACGATAGCAGATGGTTACCCAATGCTGATGATGGTGAAAGCTACAAATTTTTGCCTGAATTCCATCATTAATTTCAACATCAAAACGGCCGCTTTCGTCCTGTGAGATTTTAACATTATGCATCGGGTTGCGCAGGCCGGTGCCTGTCATTTTCAGTGCGGCTTCTTTGAATGTCCATATCTGAACGGCAGGAAGCTTTTCGTAGAGTGATTCATCTTCCTGCTCATGTTTCATGCGTTTGATTAACAACGGACTCACATCCCGTTTACTTAACTCAATATCACAGCCCACATCATAGCTTTCTGATATTGCGAGCGCCAGCCCGGTTTTGGTGTGAGAAAAACTAACGGAAACCTCCGAATCGTTGATAAAAGCTCTCGGCTTTTCATATTTTTCAGTAATAATATCCACCTTCTTTGCTGAAAGATGCTCCCTGGCTATTTTTCTGATAAGGTATGAGCCTGAGTGCGCTTCGGCTTCCTGTCTGTTTTTTAGCGCCTCGAAGAGCCTCACGGGCTCATAGTAAACAGAAATCGCTTCGGGTAATCCCTGATGTTGAATTGTTTCAGCCAAATTAATCTCTGCCGTTTTAACTTTTTATGCGTGATTTCAATTTGAAAATAAGGAACTGTTTTGAATGATAATTTGCAAGAAACTTCTGAAATACGGCTCTATTTATCTCCCAAAACCACTCACAAAAGCTTTGACAGCAAAGAAACTGATTACCTCCTGAAAAGATAAGGCATCAGGATCAGCCCTTCTTAATCAAAAGGAGTTTAACGCTACTACTACGCAGGTCTCTGTAAATAAAACCAATTTCTGAAAGCTGTGACAAAGTCGCTGTTAATTTTTTATCTTATAAAGCTTTCACTTTAAACAAAATTATATCGCTGAATGAGTAATACGGAACCATCCCTGAATGAGCAGCATCAAATCAGACTCGAAAAATTAGATCAGATAAGAGAGCTTGGGTTTAATCCCTTTCCAAATACGTATAGTATCACCCACAACTCGGAAGAGATTCTGTCTGACGAATCGATTATTTCAGATTCCGACGATCAGGATGCTGCGGAGCGGGTATCTGTGGCGGGACGGGTAATGACCCGCAGAATTATGGGGAAGGCCTCCTTTTTTAATCTCCAGGACTCCGGGGGAACGATTCAGATCTATATTCGCCGGGATGACGTAGGCGTTACAGAGTACAACAAGGTGTTCAAAAAATTGGTTGATATCGGCGATTTTGTTGGAATTAAAGGTTTCGTTTTCAAAACCCGAACGGGTGAAACCACCATTCATGCCGAAGAATTTACGTTCCTGGGAAAAACCGTTCGTCCGCTGCCTACGCCGAAAGAAGTGGAGAATGAAGATGGCGAGATGGTTACCTACGATGCCTTTTCTGATAAAGAACTGCGCTACCGTCAGCGATATGTTGACCTCATTGTAAACCCCGAAGTACGGGAAGTGTTCAAAAAACGAACCCGCATGGTTCAGGACATGCGTAATTTTATGAATGAGCGTGGCTATATGGAAGTAGAAACTCCAATTCTGCAACCCATCTATGGCGGAGCCTCAGCGCGGCCGTTTAAAACACACCACAACGCGCTCGATATGGATCTGTATCTGAGAATTGCCAATGAGCTGTACCTCAAGCGACTGATCGTTGGCGGTTTTGAGGGTGTTTACGAATTCTCAAAAGATTTCAGGAATGAAGGGCTCTCACGATTTCATAATCCGGAATTTACCCAGGTGGAGCTCTATGTAGCTTACAAAGACTACAACTGGATGATGGATTTTATGGAGCAGATGATCGAACACGTTGCCATCACCCTTCACGGTTCTACAAAAGTAAAGGTTGGTGAACACGAGATTGATTTTAAAGCCCCCTGGCCGCGTATTCCCATGTATGATGCTATCGAAAAAGAGACCGGACATAATCTTTATGGCAAAACTGAAGATGAGATCCGCAAAATCGCCAAAGAACTTCACATTGAGCTCGAAGACGGAATGGGCAAGGGAAAACTGATCGATGAGATTTTTGGAGAATATGTAGAGCCGAAACTCATTCAGCCTACTTTTATCACAGACTACCCGATTGAAATGAGCCCCCTTGCGAAAAAGCATCCCGAAAAAGAGGGACTGGTTGAGCGGTTTGAAGCGATCTGCAACGGTAAAGAGATTGCAAACGCTTTTTCCGAACTGAATGACCCCGTGGACCAGCGCAATCGGTTTGAAGAGCAGGCACGCCTGCGAAGCGAAGGAGATGACGAAGCGATGTCGGTTGATGAAGACTTCCTGAGAGCCATAGAATACGGCATGCCGCCCACCGCCGGCATCGGAATAGGTATCGACCGCCTTTCCATGATCATGACCAATTCAGACTCCATCAGAGACGTTCTCTTCTTTCCCCTTATGAAACCGGAGTGATTTGGAGTGTGGCAACAGTTTACAGGTTGCAGATTGCGCCAATAAGGATTTATAATATTTGCCAAACTATATGAAATGAAGTGGAAAGGTATAGAGATTTAAAGATGGTTTTCGGCCTGTCAGTTTGCACAGGACTCTCATAAACAATGAATAACTTAGAATCGGCAACCGGTAACTGCGGATGAAATTCACCTGGTACATTGCGCTCACCTATTTTAAAGGAAGAAAAAGAAAATCTCGGTTTCTCTCCTTTATCAAAATTATGGCTATTGCCGGTGTAGCCATTGGCTCTGCAGGACTTCTGATTGCTCTTTCTATTGTTCACGGTTTTAAATCCACAATTAACGATAAGATCGTTGGTTTTGCGCCACATATCTCCATCCATTCGTTTACCGGCCAGCCGCTGCAAAGAGCCGATACGCTTGAAACGTATGTACTCTCCTTTGACGGAGTTGAAGATGTACAGTCGGTGTTCACGGGACAGGTAATGATTCAGTCTGCCCGGGATGTAAGCGGAACACTCATCAAGGGAGTACCGCTGCCGGGTGACATTACTGATCTGGAAACCTATATTTCGGAAGGAAGGTACGACCTCAGTACACAGGAGAGCGGGCTGCCGGGACTTATTCTGGGAGCGGAACTTGCAAGCACTATTGGTGCAGATATTGGCAGCCGTGTTACAACGTACGCCATCGATGGTCTTCCATCCCCTTTCAACACGCCCGAAATTCAGCAGTATACCCTCACGGGAATCTATCAAACCGGCATTGATCGCTTTGATGACAACTACGCGCTGGCAGAGGTAACTTCTGTTCGCAGCCTTTTTTCTGAAAAGAACTCGGGTGCAAGCAGTCTTGAAATTAAAGTTGCCAGTTCAGGCCAGATCGAAAGTGTATATCAGGAGATTCGGGATAACACTCAGTTCCCCCTCATTACCGAAAGTATTTATCAGCGATTCAGAAATATTTTTGCATGGATTGATCTGCAGGAAGAGACCATTCCCCTTGTGATTGGAGTGATGATTATCGTGGCGGCGTTTAATTTGATCGGCACGGTTTTAATGATGGTTCTCGAACGCGTGAAAGATATCGGTATTTTGAAAACCATGGGTGCCAAAAGCCGGTCCATACGCCAGATCTTTATACTTGAAGGCTTATTTGTTGCCATATCGGGGCTGGCCATCGGCATCTTTATCTCCCTCGCCTTCTATTGGGCGCAGCTAAACTTCGGCATCATCCCGTTATCTGAAGAGAACTACTACATGAACACGGCCCCGGTTGAACCGCATCTTATAGATTTTATCCTGGTCTCTGTAATCACGCTAATTCTGTGCGGACTCGCTTCCTGGATACCGGCCCGTATTGCCGCGAAAACCGATCCCGTGAATGTATTGTCTTTTGGGAAATAGTACGCGAATAAGCGTTACAACTCACTTTGGGTGTAAATCTATTACTTATTAGTTCTTAGCCGATCTACTCATCAAAAAATGATATTTAAGAAGAGCCAATATTTATTCTAGATCTTCCCGTTTCGACTAAATATGAATAATAATTTCAGTTCATTATATTTTATCCAATAGCCTCAAAATATTCTTTGAAATATGGAAACCACATCAGATCGAAAAGTCGACATCACAAAAAAAATCCTGGAACTTGATGATGATTCTGCATTAGGCAGAATTGAAGAGATTTTGGCAGAGGCCGAAACGGTTGCGTACACAATTCAAGGAGAGCCTCTAAATTTAAATCAATACAGGAAAAGAGTTGAAACGATTAGCCATGAAGTTGAAAAAGAGAGCAAAGTTCATTCACCTGAAGATGTTCGGGATTATGTTAAGAATAGAAGATCATGAAAGTTGTTTGGTCAGATAGAGCCAAAATTTCATTGTCAGAAATCTATGAATATGTATGTCAGGAGAGCCAGGAAGCTGCAGACAGAGTTCTCGAAACGATTTTAGATAAAGCCAATACACTTCAAGATTAACGAATTGACTATCCTAAAGATCCAATCTTAAATGATGACAGGTTCAGGTATATTCTTCAGTGGAACTTCAAAATTATTTATCAAAGAACTGAATCAAAAGTCATTATTATTGAGATTTTCCACACCAAAAGAGATCCCGGCAAGCTAATTCTTTAAATTCTAAAATTCTGTTTGAACTACCAGCAGACGAATTAACAGAGCAAGTTAAGAAGAGCGAATATTGATTCTGATATTAAACCGAATATCGTGTGTGGTTCGTTTAAACGTTCGTGATGATTTGGGTAGAATCTGGCTGAAGCCGTACTCAAAATTCGCCTGCACGGTTGTTGAGAAACGATATCCTACAACCGTTGTGGCGTTGATTCTCGACTGGCCTGTGGGCGGTGCCGGTGTAAAATCATAAATGGAGGGGTCCCGCACAATTTCGCTGCTGTTTTGCTGCAGTGCCCTGTCAAGATCTGAGTTCAGTAAAAAGCGCTGCTCCGTATCTTCTATAAAGCTCCCGTTTAAGGTAAGATCAATATTACTGGCCGTGGTTTTAACAAACGGGATGTTAAAATTCCTCAGCGTGTATGCCAGGCTCAGCCTCAATCCTTTCGATACCCGCTCAATCACCTGGGTGTTCGACAGTGACAAACTCGTAAGCAGGCTCGATTCGTATCCAACCTGTGTTCGTAAACCGTTATCCCAGGTTACATTGAGCTGAACAAGAGGCGAAAACCGGCGCTCAATATTTACCGAACCCGGCTCAAATTCATCCCGGATATCCTCAATAGTGAACAGACCAATTTGACGCGTTATATCTTCTCCGGCATTGCTGTTCAGATCCCAGCCGAGTCGGTAGAGTCCGTCGTAGCTGTGCGAAATGGATGCCCGCTGCATATAAGCACCCACAAAAGGCAAAACCTGCTCAATACCGGTAAGATTGATACTCCAGTTGGGCAACGGAAACGCCGTAAAATTTTTCGAGCCTACAGACTTCGATCGTCCGAGATATGCCTGTCGGAAATCCTGCTGCAGCTGAACCCGGTTCAGCAGTGCACCATCCCCTCCCGCGCTTGTAATGATATTCTCTGTATCACTCATCCCGTCAAAAGCCAACCCAAGCTGACTTCTGAATAGCTCTTCATATCCGTTCCCAAATGCCCAGACACTCGAAGTTACATTCCCGGAAGCGCTCTGAATACTCGTTATCGAATTATCGGGTGCAAGCGTTATCGATTCCGAAATTCGTTCATCCCACTCCGTTCTCCAGTTCAGATCTACCGAAAGATTATTAAACGGATTGAGACGCGTGGTAACCGAAATATTGTCTGTAAATGTGTTGTTTGACGGAAGCTGTATTGCAGATAATCCATCCGGATTGGCGATCAGCTGATCGCGTTCAATACGCTCGGCAATTCCCAAACGGTAACGAAGTGAGGGTGAGTTGTCGCTGCCCAGCATATCAAAAAAGCCTGAACTGCCATTATAGCCGCTTTGAGCCGAAGTTTTCGAATTGTTATAGTTGATATCGATACTTCCGAGGCCGAAAATGGCAAGTGCCGTTTTACGTGCATAATATCCTACATCATCGCCAAAGGAACCGTTCTCTTCATCATCGGTCTCCTGATCACTGCTTCGGTTTCTGCTCTCCTCACGATCGGCCTCTGCAGCATTTTGATAGAGCGGAATTTTGTTAAACAGTTTATTGGTATCGAACCGGAGGGTGTGATCGAGCCGGAAAGAGTTGGATACACGTGCTCCAAGATCGGAGCCAAATGGTGTATTTTCCCAGCGAAACCCACCCGAATACCGGCTGTTGTATGTTAGCCAGTCAAGAGCGCTTACATCGTTGAATCGCGGCTGCCAGCCTGCCGTATAATTTTCGGTTCGGCTGCTCTGTCTCGGAGTTAAATCACCCGCGAGCAGATCCCCAAACACATCAAACGATTTTCGCGGGGTAAATGCCGTGCTGTCTATCCCGGTTCCGGTTCCTTCGATTATGGCAGCTCTTGCGAGATCATACACATTTTCTGACTGGAAACTTGCCGATACGGAACGAGTGAGATTGTAGCCAAAACCAAAATTGGTATTATAGGTAAATGAATGGGTTTGCTGCAGCGGTTCTTCATCTTCATCGCCAATTATTCGCCGCTTTCTCTCTTCGTAGGAGCGCCGGGTACTTGCCGCAAGTGTAAAGTTATTTGGCATATAGCCGAGTTGAAGCCCGCTCATCAGATTAGCCAGCGGCACATTCTCTAAAAACTGAAGCGGTCTCAGAAAGCCCACACTGCGAACTGTTATATTATAGCGCGCCGATGCATTGTAGTTCCAGTTATCCTGAAATCGATACTGCGGATTTCGGCCATCTGCAGTATTGAAGTTGTAGCTGAGAGTTGTGTTATCTAACAAAAACCGCGACACCGTGTTTTGTGAATTTCGTTTGGTAACGTTCGAAAGGTTTACGGAGTAGTTTTCACTCAGCGTTTCAATTTCACGGCGCTGATTATCTATAATTCTCTCCTTCTGTTCTTCCCCGATACTACTATTCGAGAGAACTGCGCTTTCAAAATCAGAAAACCGTATATCGCCCTGGTTTGGCAGATATTTTGGGATGGATGATGAGCGCCTTGCCGACAGATTCACAGGAATTGACCAGCCATATCTTGCCGGTATAAAGCTGTCGAGATTTACAAGCGTTGTTACATCGTACGATAGCTCGTTGTTTATCCTTCTCTGGCCCAGTCGTGAATCGAGCGAACCAAACCCCTGAGTCTGGCGCGAAAGATTGGCGTTAACCGTGGCAAAATCGGCAAGTTTCAAAGTGGACTTGGCATTTGCAGCCCATCCTTTCTCATTATCATACCCCGAAACCCGAAGTTCATTCAGCCAGAACTGCCCGTTCAGAACCGGCGTGCCGCCCTCCTGTGGATTCTGAGGATCGAAAGGATTTCGGATACCCATTCCAATCTCTGAAACCCTGCCCAGCGACGGATTACCCTTAATTGCAATTACGGCACCCGGAGCGGCATCTTCCAATATATCCGTCCTTTCATAAACGGTGCCAACATCTCCGTCTCCTTCAAGATCCCGAAGCTGCTTAAGCTGATTAAATGTAGACAGCACAATGTTCATGTTATTCTCCTCGTAAAGCCAAACCTGCCCGGCTTCATCAAGCAGCTGCCCGGAACTTGACGGGTCGAACGGCTGATAGGGATAATTGGGATTCGACGGCGTTACGGGCTGCCGATATTCATAGTAGTTGTTCTCCAGATCGTTGCCAAACCGCATCACCAGCTCTGCATCCTCCCTGCTTTGATACCCCTCGCCGTGGATAAACATCCGCATGTTGGAATAGTTGAGCAGATCCAGCCCGCCCGGATATACCCGCTTAATCAGCTGCACAGAGCCGGGGTTAAGACCTTCCGCATCGAGCACCAGAGACTGTTCGTTCTGAAGCGACTGCAGCTGGCTCGCCCTGTTTTGGGCACGGATGGCTCCTTCCGGCTGCCGGTACGGAATGGGACGGCGGTTGGAATTCTCTTCTATGTTAATGGTGCTTATTCTGAGTTCTGCCCCGGGGTCACTGGCCCGGTTGATATTTTCGTCTTGCCTCCACTGGCTTCCCACAAACTCGAGCGATGCAAAACGAAGCGTAAATGGCTGTTCATAGCCCGACATCCACATACGGATATAGGTTATATTCTGAAAATCGTTAATGTCGCCAAACTTACGCTGAAATTCGCTGATGGGGATACGCACCTGGTACCAGCGGTCTTGCTGGCGGCTGCCGTCTACCCGATCAACAATAAACGTACCCGGTGAACCGATTTGCAGAGCGGATTCGTCAGCAGGGTTTAGATCTACCTCGTACTGGTAATAGGCATCGGTAAGTGCTACAGACGAGGGATTAACGAGTCCTTCCGTATCGGGACGGTTGGTGATGGCTCGTTTATCGGTTTGATCTAACGGCGTATTCCCGTCCGGAAATCCAAGCAGACGGTGAAATCTCTCATGAAGCGGCAGGTCCTGTACTTCACTCTCACCATAAAAAACATAGTCGTCATTTGAGGGATCATCCTGTATCCTGAAGAACTCCTCAGAGTTGTTGCCATAGGCATCTCGCATCTCCGTAACAAAATCATTAAAGATAGTACGCTCATCAAATTGATTTACTCCGTTTCCGTTTGGGAGCCCGTCAAGGCCAACATCCTCAAGCTCGCGGTTTGCATTTGAAAACTGGCCTTCGGGTGGCGGCGGATTTGCAGGCAGCACCGAGCGCGGATCAGAAGCTTCGTCCAAAATCAGGGTTTCAAGGTTTAATGCAAGGCCGTCTTCAGTGTTTACTTTTGTGTTGGGCACCACATCTTCCGAAACCAGGCCTATATCGATGTAAATCTTACCTTCGTAATCATTCAAAGAAGCTCCCGGCGGCAGTGCTCCGTTTGGAAGTACAGGCTGCACCCAAAACTCCAGGAACTCGATATTGTTCTGGGTAAAATCTTCCTGGCCGGATGGAATCACCGCCGTCATCCCGCCCCAGGTCCTGTCGGGCTCCATTTCCAGAATCTGCCTGAGGTTTGAGTTGTAGTTATACTGTCCGCGTTTTTGAGGCGCATAGTGTACGTCGAGAGTGGTTAGAATTTCCTCCTGCGGATTTTGCGTTTCTCTTCCCGGGAATACATCTGTAACCCTTACCTGCTCCGATTCGGGGGTAAACTCCGCATTCTCCAGAATACTGGTAATATTCCTCGGAATGGTGTACCACGAAAATTTTGAGCGCAGATCAGACCTCTCAATTTTGCTTTGGCGCGTTGAAACCGGCTGCCCCGGAAAATCGTCTTCTTCGAAAAAGGCCGCATCGGGTTCAAATCCGGGAATGGCCGCGGGGCTCGCCGCAAGCGACCATCGCGTAGCATTCAGCAGGTTTACTTTAATGCTCGAACCTTCAAAATCATCAATAAATGATAGTCCGTCCTCCTCATCAGGAAACAGCTCATTGTTTTTGATGGCTCTGTCTACAGCCCTGGTCTCCGCAATTCCGGGCCGAAGCTGGGCCAGCTCTCCGCTGAATACAAATTCCGAACTTTCCCTTGTCTGCAGCACCGGCAGTGCATCGAGCATGCGGGTAATAAATGGTGTGTCGAACCGGGCATTCGCGTCAAATCCCAGAACCGAATTGTTAATCGACTCATCACCCAGCCGGATCTTATCGTCCAGCGGCCGCTCACTAAACCGGAAGTATGTACCGCCAAGTGTGAAATCGTTGGTTACATCATATTCGGCCCGCATCCCTGTGAATGTTCGCTGCTCGATGGAGGTTAGCGACTGATTTTCGTACTCAATCCGAATATCCTGGCCCGCTGCCGTGTACCTGTCGTTCAGTATTGTGATGTTCCCAAACGAGTAGTCTACCTGGTAGTCCACATTCTCCTGAAGCTGCGAACCATTTGCATACACATTTACAGATCCTTCCACGAGCGCAATACCCAGATTGTAGTTATCCTGAGCTCCCCCTCTTGAGGTACCGTTGAACTGATAGAAACTGTTTTTTGAACTTTGGGCTGCATTTCTCTGGCGTTCTGTATAGAGCTCATCGTAAGCCAGCCGCTCAATATCATCTACAGATGCGGGTGAATCCTCGAGCACTTCCCGAATTCTTGAACCGAACGGCTCCAGATAAGGGAAAATAATAAGCCCTGCCTGCGGATCGAGTGTACCTGCGCCAAAATCGATCTGATTGTCTGGTTCGAGGGCTCCCTGGGAGTCAATCCTGTCCAGCCCGAGGTCCTGCAGAAGCGTTGCAGAACGGCCCGGCAACCTGTTTCTGGCTATGTTTCCCTCAGTAAAATTGAGCTCTATTTCGAGTGACTCACGGGTAATGTTGCTCACCCCAAGAGAGTAGATATTCCTCATTGTAAGGGGAAAAAGAAGATTATCGGTAGATGTGTTTTTCGGCCTCAGCATCTTCAGAAATATCCGTTCCCCGCCGCCTCTGTTCAGCTCGCCAACATTCACGATTTCGTTCTGAAAATTTCTGTAGTTATAGGAAACCGCGAGTACCTCCCTTGAACCCAGCGAGCGACGGAGCGATATGGTACCGGTTACCTTATTTACAGTATAGTCAACCCCCTCACTCAAAAGGGTGAAATAGCCCTCTTCAAAATTTCGTGAATCTTCAATATTCAGTTCTGATGCAGATATACCCGTTTGAGGATCTCGAAACTGATCCAAAAGTTCGTCAGGAAATTCATCGTTACGATTATCGGGCGGAGAGAATCCGCCGCCGGGCGTCTCAACCGTTCCTATTTCTGCCAGCGCAACCGCCAGTTTAGAGCCCTCATCGGCCTGTATATTCTCACGAAGCAGCCACACTTCCACATCCGCGATTTGCAGCGTTTGTGTAAGCTGCTGCGGATTAGCCATGCTGGTTTCATACTCCTGGCGGGTATAAAAATCCATGAAAAAGTGTTTGTCATCGTCGTAGGAAGCCGGACGGATTTCTATGGTTCGCTCCTGGGAGCCGCCGCTAATGGTCTCCACATTACTCTCTCCGTCCTGCTGCGACACAACCGAGGTAAACCGCAGCGACCCCAGCTCGGCCACCGACTTTATTCCAAACAGCGCCCCGCTGCCGCGAATAAGCGAATTGCCGGTATTCATAGATACGTTACCCAGCTCAATCGTTTTGATAATTTCGTCATCATACCCATCGTACACAATGTTCAATCTGTTCTGGTAATCGAGCTGGCGTTCGGTATCCCAGTCGGTCTGGATGGTGAGTTTATCCCCGATGGTTCCCTGGATGTTGAGCTGCAGGCTCTGCTCAAAGGTGGGGTCGACCCGGGTCTGCTGATCGGGCGGCAGCGAGGGATCTTCCGAATTCTGAACGGATGCACCCACGTTCATCTCGGCCACACCGTTTACGCGTAGGTTTACCTCAGGCTTTCCAAAAATCGTTGTAAACGCCGATTCTCTTCCGCCGGGAACCGATACACTGAAATCGAGCAGACCTCCTTCTCTCTGCGCACTGCTTCTCGACTCCCTTATGATTTGAGACCAGTTCGATCGTTTTGCATTTTTCTTATACGCTTGGAGATACTCACCTACGGAAAGCACGGCAGGGGCACCCGATCTCTGCCCGTTAATTACTTTCTCTATGTAAAATCCGCCGCTTGCGGCGTCTCTCACCTCAATCTGTTCGGAGGGGAGCGTTATATAATAGAGCGACGGCTGCGGTTTAAAGAAGGGTGCTGCCACACTGCGACCCTTTTGGGGTGGAAATGTTCTATGGAAAGCATCCAGAAGACTGTCGGGAAGCTCAACCTCAGGTAACCTGCCCTCAACCGATGTTGTATCCGTCTGCTGAGCATACAGAAATAGCGGAGTGCACATCAGAAAAACACACACTGGAATCCATATACGTAAAAAACGACGATTTTTTTGCACAGTAATAAATCTCGTAGCTGGTAAAACAAACATCTGCACCGCTTACCCGGTGTTAGTAGATGGTGACATTGATCGTAACGTTTCTTCGATATGTACTGATTAATCTTAAAATTATTGCTGTGAGCTCATGGATAATAAAAGAAACCTCAAATTGTTAAAAGAAGGTTTTTATAAAACTTCTTTTCAATTTCCCGAAGGTTCGCAGAAACTTTCTATATTATAATGAATTTATACCGCAGAATATCGGCCATAATCAAACCGATTGCCAACCAAAATTATTCCGAATTTACTATCGGTTTTTGCAGTTAACGCGCTATGTTCAATAACGTTCAAAAAGATTTAATAAAGAAGCATGCAGGGCCATTCCTTTTCTGTTTCTTTACGGTGATGTTTATTCTGCTGATGCAGTTTCTGATACTGCACGTAGATAAACTTGTGGGAAAGGGACTGCCGCTGCAGATCGTAATCGAGCTGATTTTGAACAACCTGGCCTACATGGTGGTACTTGCCCTGCCCATGTCGGTTCTTGTTTCCACCCTTATCGGTTTTGGTAAATTTTCTGAATGGAATGAACTCACTGCCGTCCGGGCTGCGGGTGTTAATCCAATTAAACTGATACTTCCCGTACTGTTTCTTGGCTTTCTGCTGTTTCTGTTTACGGCCTACTTTTCCAATTACATATTGCCTGAATCGAACCATAAAGCGCGTTCCCTGTTTATCGACATCCGTACCCAAAAACCGGCGTTCGACCTTCAGCCATCCACGTTTTACGACAACATTGAAGGATATACATTTTTGATCAAAGAAATCGATTCCGAAACCGATTCACTGTATGATGTGCGCGTAATTCAGGAGCCATCAGAAAACAGAAACCGTGCGTTTATCAGCGCAAAACGCGGCTGGCTGGAGAGCCCCGATGATATCACACTATCGCTGTTTCTGGAAGACGGATCCATTTTACGGTACATACCGGGATCACGCGGAGAACCCGAAACGCTCGAGAAAAACACGTTTACAAAATACAGAATGAGTTTTGACCTGTCTGATCTCTCCTTCTCCCGCTCCAATCCCGAACAGCGCAGCCGTACCGACAGAACCATGAGCGCACAGGCGATGATAGCGGTTGTGGATACCCTGAAAAAAGAACAGCAGAACGAACATCAAAACTTTCAAAAGGCGGTATCGCGAACAGAAGATTCTCCGTTCGAATATAAAGAGAGCCGTATATTTGAACTAAGCGAGCGTACCGTTGCAGATACTACAGAAACGTACGAATCGCAGTTCGTCAGCGTTAACATTTTACCAAATGTGGCGACGCAAAAAGCATCCATTAACCGTGCTATAAGCGCTGTAGACCGCTACCGCCCCGAACTCGAGAATCTGAGGTCGAACCTGGAATGGCGCGAGTACAGAATTGCCGAATACTGGGTGGAGGTTCACAAAAAAATGAGTATTCCGTTCGCCTGCTTTATTTTTGTTCTGCTGGGCGCTCCGTTGGGTATTCTCACCAAAAAAGGAAACCTGGGTCTGGCAGCTATTATCAGTTCCGTGCTGTTAACCATCTACTTTATTTCCATTATACAGGGCGAGAAGCTGGCCGACCGAATGATTATCTCCCCATTTTGGGGAATGTGGGGCATTAACATCTTTTACCTGGCGATTGGACTTATTTTAACGCTCCACGTCTGTTCACCGGTTCGAATCACAAACCTGTTTCAGAGATCATGAAAAAGCTCGACCGCTATATCTTTTTCAGAATTCTGCTCATTTCGATGTTTATGCTCGGTGTGCTGATTGCGATTTTTATTCTGATTGACTTTTCGGAAAACAGCGATGATTTTGCCGATAAGGGTGCAGAGCTTTCCCAGATATGGAATCAGTATTACCTGAACTACATCCCCGAAATGACGCGCTTGGTGCTGCCGGTTGCCGTATTTACTGCCTGTTTATTCCTGACGGGCCAGATGACCGAGCGGCTTGAAATTATCGCCATTAAAGCATCGGGAATAAGCCTCTACAGGCTTGCACTTCCCTTTTTGATGGTTGGTGTTTTCCTGGCTGCTGCCGTGAGCTATCTCGATGCGTATGTAATACCAATCTCAAACGCTGAACGAATAGAATTTGAGCAGCAGTATCTCTCCCGGAGCGGTGAACGAATTGACAGGGGCGGAATTTTCAGGCAGGATTCCGACAGTACCGTCATCAATATCAATTTCTATGATGCCAATGCAAACGTGGGATATCGGGTATATCTGCTGGAATATTCGGGTGATAAAATTTCGAGGATAACGCAGTCCAACCGCATGATGTGGGTCGACTCCACGTCGAACTGGATTACCGACAGGGCTACCATTCGGGATTTTGTCGGCAATGATGTGTATGAGCAGGAGACCGAACGGCAGCGGTTTGATATCAACATCTTACCCAGAGATATCACACGGCGCACGTCCGACATTTACCAGCTCACCTATCCAAAAGCTATAGAGTATATTCAGTCTATTGAGCGGATTGGGGCCGGTGGCATTGACCTTCCCAAGGTACAGCTCTACGGGCGGATGGCTTATCCCATATCAATCATAACGGTATGTTTGATCGGCTTTGCCCTGGCTGCCGAAAAACGGAAAGGCGGGAAGGGGTTTTACATCGCCTCCGGTTTGGGAATCAGTTTTATCTATCTCACCATGATGAAGGTAATTGAGCCATTTGGAGCAGCAGGAACCTTTTCTCCCCTGTTTGCCGCCCTGTTCCCCCACGTCTTCTTTTTTGTGATTGGCGTGATTTTGCTGCTGATCACCAAGAAATAGTGAGAATTCAGATTTAATTTATATATACTCATCGAGCACTTAAAAGTCCCCCTTAGAAAAGGGAGATTGAGGGGGATGTTCATCAGGACTCATCAAACGCATCGTTCACATACCTGCAACAAAAACACGAAATCACAAATTTTTACCTCAGTTCGATTGTGAATCTGGGCAAGAATTCTGAGGCTGTCCAAAAAGATGTCTTTGATTTATAGGGCCTTAATGATTAAAGTTTGCTTCGTGAACCTTTGAGTCTTTGTGCCTTCGTGGCAATAAACCGGAGGTCTTTACCACGAGGACACGAGGTCGAGAAGCAACACGAGAAACTCTTACTACAACTATTTATTAGTAAACTAAATAATTTAAATTGAACTATGGGTAAGCATACTTTTTGGACAGCCTCCCGGGGGTGGTTATGGCACTTTGATCAGGGCTTGGAATTAAAACATTGACTGCCTGATTTTTTTAACCACCTCCGTTGGGGAAAAAGGAGGGGACATTTATGATTCCAAAAAGCCCATTATTAATCGAACTCAGGTTTTTAGTGCTTTTGTGATTTCATGGCCTACCGCTCTGGTGAAAATCCACTCTTTATCAACCAGTATCCTAAAATTAAGCTTCAGGTTTGGGCCCCCGGTAGTTATAGGGCATATCGAACTTCTCCTTGGTAGCGATGGGGCCGTGTTCGTTCTCGTATTTACGAATATTCTCATTCAGCGCGTTAGCGAGCCGTTTGGCATGATCTGGCGTAAGCACCAGGCGCTTTACCACTTTGGCTTTTTTCACGGCCGGCATCATCGAGATAAAATCGAAGACAAACTCTGATGGTGAGTGCGTAATCATCACCAGATTGGAGTAGGTGCCTGTGGCCTCCTCATCACTCAGTTCAATCTCAATATTCTTTGGTTTTCCGGGCTTGTTCTTTGGGTTCATTCAGCTGTTCCTCAACAATTATTTTTTGATCTTTTTTCTTTGAATCGTCTGAAAGGAATCTAACCAAACATTTCGGCAAATTCAGGGATATTGATTTCAAGGTCTCGCTGTCATCGGATGACTTGAAGGTTTATTCCTTAAAACATCAATTCTCATCTTGCGAGTCATCCGATGACTTCCACGACACAGACTGAAAATCGCACACCGCACATCCAAGATCATGAATCTAAGATCAATACGGGGGATGTACGATTCACGATGTGCGATCTTAGATATTTGTTCGGCTGAATTTCCCAACTGGTTCAAGCATCTGCTTGGACCTTTATTGGTAAAGCAATCTCCCGCAGTCATCGGATGACTGAGAGTTTAAATTTTTGAGTAGTATTTATCCTTTTGTGAGTCATCCGATGACTCATACGAGCCAACCATACTTTTCACTTTTCACTTTTCACTTTTGCATTCTCTCCTTCCAGAAATCCCTGTTCGCGCATCCAGTCGTCATTATAGATTTTCTCCACGTAGCGCGTGCCGCTGTCGGGCAGAATAATTACCATCAAATCATCGGGTTTCAATGGATTCGCCCTCACATATTCCAGCGCCCCAAACACGGCCGCTCCGCACGATCCGCCGATAAAGAGTCCCTCCTCTTTGGCAAGCCGGCGGGTCATCAGAAGCGAGTTTTTATCGTTCACCTGAACCACGTCGTCGATATATTCAAAGTCGATATTGGCCGGGATGATGTCTTCGCCAATTCCCTCGGTCACGTAAGGGTGAATCACATCTTTGCTGAATTCTCCCGTTTCAAAATAATGCTTGTAGACCGAACCTTCACTGTCCACTCCAATTACTTTTACATCCGGATTCTGCTCCTTCAGGTACTTGGCCGTCCCTGAAATCGTACCCCCGGTTCCCATTCCCGCGACGTAGTGCGTAATCTTCCCTTCTGTCTGCCTCCAGATCTCCGGTCCTGTAGATTCATAATGAGCAACCGTGTTGCTCAGGTTATCATACTGGTTGGGGTAGTAGGAGTTGGGAATCTCTTCACTCAGCCGCTTAGCCACTGAATAATAACTCTCTGGATCGTCGGGCTCAACGTTGGTTGGGCAGACAATCACTTCGGCGCCAAGTGCTCTCAACAGGTCCACTTTTCGCTGACTCTGTTTGTCCGTAGTAGTAAAGATACAGTTGTACCCACGCACGGCTGCAACAAGCGCCAGGCCCATACCCGTGTTACCCGAGGTTCCCTCAATAATGGTTCCGCCCGGCTTGATCAAACCTTTCGCCTCGGCATCATCAATCATCTTGACGGCAATCCGGTCTTTTACACTCTGCCCCGGGTTCATATATTCAACTTTCGCGGTAATGATGCCTTCCAGGCCATCCGTCACTCTGTTGAGTTTTACGATGGGTGTATTGCCAATGGCATCAATAATGGACGAATAAATCATAACTGCGTTTATAAACTTTTTATTTTGAGTGGATAAGATACGATTTTTAGCTTCCTTTGATAAAGGAATTGACGGCCATTCGTATTTTTTACGGAAAGTTGAATTTCGTGGTAAATAACCGCTACATTATTAACATCAATTTGTTACACAATCCCATCTGATTTCGTGTACGTTTCAAAGGAAAGAAATAGACTACCACATGTTTTTAGCACAAGATAAACCGAAAGATTACGACTGCGGATATAACCTTGATCTGATGATCGCCGCCATCCCCCGAATCGACGACCACCGCGAACGCGTGCGATACGCCAAGCGGGCCGTGGGCCTCATCAAACAGAGCCACCCCAACTGGGTCGAAAAAAACGGGCAAAGCAGGCTGGCCTGGGACTACTTTTACGAACTGGCCGAATACAACCCCGATGATTACGGGATTCAGCACCCCTTCAACACCGGCGGGGTTGACGACGCCGAATAATTTTTTCTGATTTCGGCATCTTCCCTGATCTCTCAACATCCAATAAATCAGCCTTTTTTGATTTGCCGTAGTGAATCCGCATCGTTATACTACGTTGGTTCTCAAACAGATGGTGGCATTTCTGAAATGGAATGATTAACTTTCAATAATTATTGAAAGTTATGAAAGTTGATAGATCGCTTTTACAATTGATGTATGGAATATATTACCCCAACCCAGTTTATTGAATCACTCGACTCCTCCGAGTTTACCTCATTTCTGAAGCAGGTAAACAGCTCATCGGCTGAACTCTTATCTATAACTCTTCCAATTGCCGGCATCGATCCGCTTGCTGCTCTTGAGCTTAACACTACCTATCAGGAAAAATTTTACTGGAATCATCCTACCGAAGAGATCTCCATTTCGGCGGCGGGAAAGGTCAGGGAGTTAAAGAGTACGGGGAAAAACCGCTTTGAAGATATTGCGGATCAAACCAAAGAGCTCAAGGGTTCGATTGATGCGTACACCGCTTACCAGCACTTGATGGCGGGCCCTCTTCTGCTTGGCGGCTACTCCTTTAACGACCATAACGTGGGAGCTATCTGGAAAAAGTTTGGCGCAGCGCGATTTGTATTGCCGGAATGGATGCTCATAGAAATTGAAGACCTCCATCTCTTAACGCTTACGTTTGAAAAGAAGGATATTACCGCCGATGAGATTTACCAGGATGTGATTGCGCGGCTGACCCAGTTTTTAAATATGGCGGGGAAGCTTACACATACCGGTAAAGGCAAGGCCAGCAACAGCACCATTCTCTGTACCCTTCAAACGCCCGATGAGAAAGATAACTGGATTCGAAGAGTGAACCGGGCGAAATCGTTTATCGAGAAGGGTACGTTTGAAAAAATTGTGCTCGCACGGTCTCTCACGGTCGAATCAAAACAGAAGCTAATGCCTACACTGCTGGCTCACAACCTGCGCCAAAAATATCCCGACTGCTACAATTTTTTAATTCAGAAGGACGATCACACCTCGTTTGTGGGTGCTACTCCCGAGCGCCTCGCCACATTCCGGGATGGCAAACTCCAGACCGAAGGGCTTGCAGGAAGTGCGTCACGAGGCAGAAGCGCTCTTGAGGACGCATCCCTGGCTCAGTCTCTCATGAGCAGCCAGAAAGATCTGAGCGAGCATAAATTTGTAGTGCGATCCATTCACGACAGCCTGAAACAGCTAAGCACGGAAGTGAAAAGTCCGGGACACCCTAAGGTAAAAAAACTGAATAACGTGCAGCATCTGTTTACGCCCATAGAGGCTAAAATTAAGCAGGGCGTGCAGATTCACGACTTAATTCATGAGCTTCATCCTACTCCGGCCGTTGGCGGATATCCGAAGCAGGCCTCTTTTCCCCATATTCACGAAATTGAACAGATCGACCGCGGCTGGTATGCGGCTCCGGTTGGCTGGTTTAACCTGAATGGATGCGGAGAGTTTGCCGTAGGAATCCGGAGCGCACTCTTGCACAAAAACCGGGCTGAACTTTTTGCCGGCTGCGGTATTGTTGCCGACTCCGACCCCGAAAAAGAGTGGCGGGAGACACTGCTTAAATTCCGTCCGCTCATAGACGCACTGAATATGCCCGGCGACGACCATGCATAAACCGTTTTTACGCGCCGCAACGTTTTTGCACCACCTATATCTCAACGGGGTGAACCACCTGTTTATCTCTCCCGGATCGAGATCCACTCCCCTTACCATTGCGGCGTCTCTGCACCCTTTTTTAAAATCGACCGTGGTACTGGATGAACGATCCGCGGCGTTCATGGCATTGGGTGCGTCCAAACAATCGGGCAGGCCATCCGTCCTGATCTGCACCTCGGGAACGGCTGCCTCCAACTATTTTCCGGCGATTACGGAGGCGAAGGAGTCGGGTGTACCACTCATCCTGATTACCGCCGATCGTCCGCCTCCCCTCCGGAATATCGGCAGCTCACAGACGATCGACCAGATAAAATTATACGGTGATCAGGCAGTCTTTTTCCATGATACGGGCGAAACCGGGATTGATGAACCGGATCGGCGGCGACTGACCTATCTCGCAAAACAGGCCGTACAGAAGTCTGTTGAGTCTGGAGGCGCAGCACACATCAACATGCCTTTCCGTAAACCGCTTGAGCCGGATGAAGCCGATATGGAATGGGCGCTCAGGCTCTTTTCTGAAGCAGCTATGAGAAAATTCCCGCCGTTTGGATGGACATCGTCTGAGATTCGGCTGTCTGAAGAGCTGGTTTCTTTGATCAGTCATTCTGAGCGACCGCTGTTGATCGCGGGGCCATCCAATCCATTTGGATCACTGCAGGGCCAGCTTGAGGACCTTCATGAGAAGTTCCCGGCACCTGTCCTTGCTGAGCCCGGAAGTCAGCTTACCGGCAGTAAACCGGTAACGTACTGCCAGCGTTTTGAACAGTTCCTGAGAAACAGCGATACCCGAAAACAGCTGTCGCCCGATCTCATTATTCGGTTTGGTGATCAGCCGTTTACCCGTTCCCTCCTATCCGCACTGGAAGATTGGCGGGATGTGCCTACGGTTCACATTGCTTCACGAACCGGAGACCAGGACCATGCGATGTCCACAGATTACAAAATTTCCTGTAAACCCGGCGATTCCATCAATCTCGCCAACATCGAATCCCGAACATTTTCTGATTGGCATTCTCGATGGGATAAGGCGGAGAAATCCTCAGGATTGAAACTGAGTCAATCCCTGAAATCCACGGAAAATTTAACCGACGGACACGTTTTCCATCATTTGAGCAGTCAGTTGACGAATGACTGGAACACGATGATCTCCAACAGCTTCCCTCCCCGTGATATGGCTCTGTTTGGATCATCCTTTGGAAATCAGATCGTAAACCGGGGGGCTGCCGGCATTGACGGGATTACATCCACTGCTATCGGGGCTCAGATCGCATCAAACCGAAAAACATGCGCCATCCTGGGCGATCTGGCATTTCTTCACGACAGTAACGCCTTGCTGAGCCTTTCAACGAAACTGGATGAACCTATGGTCATCGTCGTTATCAACAACGGCGGGGGCACGATTTTCCGGATGCTCCCGATTCACAAAATGATGCAAAAAACGGGGAAAATTGAGAGTTTTGACGAGTTTTTTACCACGCCTCAGCATGCATCCATTGAGTACCTGGCAAAAGCTCATGATTTGGAGTACCGATCAATACATTCATTAGCCGGGTTAGAATCGCTTCAACTTGATTTGCTGACCGATCACACGGTTATTGAGTGCGTCACTGATGCGGATGCCAGCATGAAGCAACGAACAGAACTCTGGGGAGGGTGAACCTGTGCGCCTGTTTGCTCGGACTGTTGATTATTCGGTAACGCTTCACCAGTCAAAACCAGAGCTGCCGGCCCTGCTGTTGCTGCACGGGTTTATGGGCAGCCACCGCGTTTTTGATCACCTCATACCCCATCTCGCATCCTTTTCCAATCCCCTTACGATTGACCTGATCGGCCACGGGAATACACAAACCCCGGATAATCCGGAGCTCTACAGAACGGATAACCAGGTCAGTCAGCTGAAATCTGTATTGAAACGTCTTCACCTGGACCCGCTCTTTCTCTACGGCTACAGCATGGGCGGACGACTTGCCCTGCAATTGGCAACGGCCTATCCCGAATTTTTTTCGGGACTGATCCTGGAGAGTGCCCACTGCGGTTTGTCTTCACAGGAGGAAAGAGAAAGCAGGGCTGAAACGGATCAGAAAAGAGCCGAAGAACTGATCAGCAACAAACAGAAATTTTTAGAGCACTGGTCTACCCTCCCTCTCTTTGCGCAAACACCTGAGCCGTACAAAACACTCTACAGAAAGATCTCGGAAGAGCAGAATTCAAAGCAAATGGCCTATTCTCTCCGGGAATTTGGGTCAGGAGTAATGCCAGGTGTTTGTAATAACCTCCCAGCGCTGCAGTTGCCGGTTCATTTAGTTGCAGGTTCCCGGGATCCTGCCTACGTTTCGCGGATGACGAAGATGAACGGCCGGATTCCGGATTCCCATCTGTATATTGTTGATGATGCCGGACACAGGGTGCATACGGATCAGCCCAAAAACCTTTTGGAAATCATTTCCGGTGCTATGAACGCATCAAACCAAAACAAATAAAAAATTCCTTCACCATGGAGAACTGGAACACTGTTAAAGAATTTGAAGACATTACCTATAAAAAACGAAGCGGCGTAGCGAGGATTGCGATTAACCGGCCTGAGGTTCGAAATGCGTTTCGCCCAAAAACCCTGTTTGAGCTCGAAGAAGCGCTCATCGATGCACGGGAAGATACTTCGATCGGGGTTATTCTCCTGACCGGCGAGGGGCCTGCCAAAGACGGCGTGTACTCGTTCTGCTCCGGCGGTGATCAAAAGGTGCGCGGAGCAAAGGGGTATGAAGGGAGCGACGGCGTACAGCGGCTCAACGTACTCGACATCCAGCGGCTGATTCGGTTTATGAGCAAAGTGGTGATCTGCGTGGTTCCCGGCTGGGCGGTGGGCGGCGGACACAGCCTGCACGTGGTTTGCGATCTGACGCTGGCCAGTAAAGAGCACGCCATCTTTAAACAGACCGATGCCGATGTTGCCAGTTTTGACGGGGGATTCGGCTCCGCGCTTCTTGCCCGACAGGTTGGCCAAAAACGAGCCCGTGAAATTTTTTTCCTGGGCAGAAATTATAGTGCGCAGGAAGCGTACGAGATGGGAATGGTAAACGAGGTTGTTCCCCACGATAAACTGGAAGAGACCGCCTTTGAGTGGGCGCAGGAGATTCTGGGCAAGAGTCCGACAGCGATTCGAATGATCAAATTCGCGTTTAATCTTGTAGATGACGGGATGGTCGGTCAACAGGTGTTTTCAGGTGAAGCCACGCGGCTGGCTTATATGACGGAGGAAGCCGAAGAGGGCCGGAAAGCTTTCCTCGAAAAACGAAAGCCGGATTTTAAGAAGTTTCCCTGGCTGTCGCTGTAGCGATTTTTTGTCTTTCAGGATGTTTATGACCTACAATCAACTTCCGTTTTCAGAAAGGTTACTCATCCTGAGAGAACAAAAAGTTTACAACAGGTGGTTCTAGTTGGTTATTCTGTTAGCCTAAACCTTACCGATGCCATAATCAGCCGTAGTCTCTTATCAAGTTCCCCCACTACTTGTCATAAAATCAACATCAGAGCTGTTTCCACTCCCCCTCTTTTCTGTGTTGAACTCATTCATTTTATATATGCGGATTCGCTCACCTTATTTTTGGACGGTCTCTTTTCCTGCACTAAAAACCACATAAATATGTAGTGAATTTCAATGCTGACAACGGAGTTCCATTTCAGGGAGAAAACGGCGTATCCAATTCACCATCATCCTCCTATGCCGAGATATTGCAGTACGAATCGAGTAATGTGGCTGCTATACTTCAGGCAGGCAGCCACTGGGCACAAATTTTCCAGCTGGGATTGAATAACCTGGCATCTATTTTACAGGAGGGCGGCTCCGGAGATTCTTTTTCATTCAATCCGCCGGGTGTAGCGAACCCCTGTCCGCCACCATTTGCCCCCTGCGATGGTTCCTCTGACGGCGGATCAACAGCCTCAATCTACCAGGAGGGCGACAGAAACGATACCTCCATTGAGCAAAAAGATGGAAGTAATGAAGCGAAAATTGTTCAGTATGGCTCCGACCTGGAAGCGATCATCCGTCAGTATGGCGACGAGAATTACGCGTCAATTCTGCAGGATTTCAGAGGAGTGTCGCTGCTTTCCAATATGCCGGGATTTAGGTCAGCAGAAATTTTGCAAAGCAATAACAACAATATCGCTACGGTGGAGCAGAGTGTACCCACTCAGCTGCCTATTCAAATTGTTCAGGACGGCAATATGGAAATCCACGTTGAGCATCATACCCCGGAAGCCGATGAGTGGTGGGTGAACTAAACGGAACCTATTATAATGATGTGCATCTTTGTTTTTAAGCTTTTATTCATAACACAAATTTAAATGATAAATCTGTCGAATGGTTACGCCTGTACATAACATACTGGCTCTGCTTATGCTGGGAATTGGAGTGTCTCTTATGGTCACCGGCACAACTAATGCTATGTTCTTACAGGCTGCTGCTGCAGATACTGCAGAAACGCCACTCAGCAAAAATACCATCAGAATTACGCAGATCGGAAGCGGAAACTCTGCAACCATTTCTCAAAGCGGCTCAACTCCTAACACAACCGCTGAACTCCATCAGTCCGGAAAGGAGAATGTTTCCGAAATATCGACCGGGGATAATCTTCTCTATACGAACATTTCGTTCTCAGGTAGTTCAAACCGCCTGGTTGTAAATCCGGGACCACAGGTTCAGCTCTTTTTCATTCAAAACTCTGTGGCCGGCACATCTGACCCCGATGAAATTTTCAAATTTTTTTTCATTTCAAATCATACAAGGAAATCCATACACATTCATCAAACTTCTGATGGAGTAAGAATCAATCCGGAAAAACCATGAATTACAGAATTGTTCTATTTTTTATTATCGCAATTGCATTCATTTCATGTGAAAAAAATGCAATTGACATCGAAACCTTCGGCAGTATTGAAGGTTTTGTTTTAAACAGCGAGACGGAAGAGCCGCTTTCGAATGTAAGTGTTACTACCACCCCCCCTACCAATTCTATCCTCACCTCTTCTGATGGTACGTTTAGATTTGACGAAATACCTGCAGGCAGCTATTCGATTCAGGTCCGAAAAGCCGGCTTTCAGAACAACTCTGTGAGCGTGACGGTTCGTGAAGATAATACAGCCATTGCAAATATTCCGCTCATACCTGAAGAAGAAGAGGAAGAAACCTCTGATGATGAAAATGATGACGGTGGCGGTGGTAACGATCAGGGCGGTAATTAATGACAAATTCCCGAAGGGATCCCTTCGGGAAACTCAAGGTAATTAAGTTACGCTTTAAGCTTTTTGTTGACCCATAAAAAAAGCGGAGACCTTTTACAGGCTCCGCTTTTTTTCAGATGTTTGGGTCAAATTTATTTCACGAACAGCATTTCACGATATACCGGCAGCGGCCAGTAGTCATCTGCTGTATATCTTTCAAGAAAATCAACGGAATCACGCACTTTTGTCATCGCTGGAATCACTTTCTCTTTGTACTCCATACACTGTTCGGTGATCTTCCCTCCTTTCAGTTCTGTTTGAACCGACGCAAGCTCGGCAAGTGCATCACCCAGGTTATTGAGGGCGCCGGTTACGGTTTTGAGCATATCGGCTGCACCTCTATTCTCAAGGCCAAGAGCCTTGGTTTCCTTCACGGCGGCAGCGAGCTCATTAATATAGCGTACTGCAGCAGGATAGACCATGGTTTTGGCAATAGCCTCGGTGGTGTCAACCTCAATCGTTACGTTGGTAACGAACTGCTCTGCCCAGATTTCGAGGCGGGAATGAACTTCATCACTGCTCAGAATTTTATACTTCTCAAACAGCTCCAGGTTCTTATCTGCTGTAAGGTAAGGCAGTGCATCTGCGGTGGTTTTCAGGTTCAGCAGGCCGCGTTTTTCAGCTTCTACCACCCACTCTTCTGAGTAGCCATCGCCGTTAAACACGATATCTTTTGTCTCCTTAAGGCTCTCAACCAGAACCTCCTTCAGAGCCACTTCGAGAGTAGTTCCAGACTCCAGTTTCGCCTCCAGTTTTGTACAGTGCTCATCAATGGCATCCGTTACAATAGCGTTCAGCACAACGGTCGGGAATGAAATTGACTGGCTCGATCCAACGGCCCGGAACTCAAACTTGTTTCCAGTAAATGCAAACGGCGACGTTCGGTTTCGGTCTCCGGCATGTTTGGGAAGATCGGGAAGAACCGGTGTTCCAAGGCCAAGCAGGCCCGATTTCATAGAGGATCTGAGGCCGCCATTCAGTAACTGTTTGATGATATCCTCAAGCTGTTCGCCGATATAGGCAGAAATGATGGCAGGCGGCGCTTCATTTGCACCCAGCCGGTGATCATTACCTGCATGGGCTATGGAAACCCGCATCAGATCCTGGTGTTTGTAAACGGCTCTTAAAACGGCCGTAAAGAAGAAGAGGAACTGCATGTTTTCGTGCGGACTTTCACCCGGCTCCAATAGGTTCATCCCTTCCTGGGTGCTTAGCGACCAGTTAAGGTGCTTTCCACTTCCGTTCAGGCCATCAAAAGGTTTCTCGTGAAGCAGGCACTCAAATCCATAATTCTTGGCTACCTTTTTCAGTATAATCATCATTAGCTGCTGATGATCGGCTGCAATATTACAGTTTTCAAAAATGGGTGCAACTTCAAACTGACCCGGAGCCACCTCGTTGTGACGGGTTTTTACGGGAATACCCAGCCTGTAGAGCTCGCGCTCTGCATCAAGCATGAACGAGAGTACACGATCCGGTATGGAGCCAAAATAGTGATCATCGAGTTCCTGACCCCGGGGCGGCTTGGCACCCACCAGCGTACGGCCGGAGGTCATCAAGTCGGGGCGTCGATAGAAGAATTCCTGGTCAATAAGAAAATATTCCTGCTCGGCCCCTACGGTTGATGTTACCCGCTTCGACTCCACGTCAAAAAGTTTCAGGGCGCGCTTTGCCTGTTTATCAAGAGACTCGATAGATCGCAGCAAAGGAGTTTTATGGTCGAGGGCCTCTCCTTTCCACGATGCAAACGCAGTAGGGATACAGAGGTACTTACCGTTTACGTTTTCAATCAGAAATACGGGAGAGGTTGGGTCCCACGCGGTGTAGCCGCGGGCTTCAAATGTCTGGCGAAGTCCTCCACTCGGAAAGCTGGAAGCATCGGGTTCGCCCTGAATCAGATCTTTGCCCGAAAATTCGGAAACGGCTCCGCCGCCCTGGTTTGGTGTAATAAAACTGTCGTGTTTTTCGGCAGTGGCACCGGTGAGAGGCTGAAACCAGTGTGTAAAGTGGGTGGCGCCTTTCTCAATAGCCCACTCTTTCATGGCCAGGGCTACGGCGTCTGCTACTTTGGGATTCAGAGTTTCCCCTCCAACCACGGTTTTGTTCAGTTCAACCCAGGCAGATTTTGGAAGTCGTTCTTTAAGGCTGTCTATACTGAGGGTGTTTTCACCGAATATTTCGGTTATCTGCATATTAAAATCGCCGTTTTTTGTCGGTGTCCAGTTTTTTGCGGCGGCTAATGCGTCGTATCTTCTTGCTGTTTGCGGCATTTGACGATAAAATTTGATTGTTTGTTGAAGTCTTGTTGATTTTTGAGTCACACTAAATATATCGACACACAAAGTCTATACAAAGAAATTTAATCATTTAATTATCAACTAATAACTTAATTTAATAATTAATCACTTTTAACTAATTTTTTAATTAAAAAAGCGCTTCTAATTTTATTTATGTTAAAATAGAATTATTTGAACGGCTCTTCACCGAAAATTTTTAGGTAACCGAACCATTATATTCCAGTTAGTCGCTACTTATCCACACTCAAAGACTGAATCAGAATCTTGAAAACCTCTCCATTAACTGTTTGGCTGCGCGCAGCCAGGCCACAAACGCTGCCGGCCTCTGTTATCCCTGTTTTAACCGGCGGCGCGCTTGCGTACCATAATCATCTATTCCGCTGGGACACAACCATTGTCGCGCTTATCTGTGCCCTTCTCATACAAATCGGCACCAACTTTGCCAACGACTACTACGACTTCGTAAAAGGAGCAGACCGTGAAGACCGTATCGGCTTCACAAGGGCCACATCTGCTGGACTGGTGACTCCACAGGCTATGTTTCGTGCCACTTACATCACCATGCTTGCCGCTTTCTTCATTGGCCTGTATCTCGTGTGGATTGCGGGCTGGCCGATCATTCTGATCGGGGTTTTTTCCCTCATTTTTGGTGTAGCCTACACCGGCGGCCCCTACCCGCTTGGGTACAACGGGCTCGGAGACATCTTTGTCTTCATCTTCTTTGGCTTTGCGGCCGTAATGGGGACCTACTACGTGAATGCTCTTGAGTGGAGTACAGACGCATTTTGGGCATCCGTGCCTGTAGGCGCATTAGCTGTTAACATACTGGTAGTAAATAATCTCCGCGACGTGCACCAGGATGTTATTTCCGGCAAGCGGACGCTCGGTGTGCTTCTGGGAGAAGATGCGCTGAAAGCCGAATACATCTTACTGGCAGCTCTCTCATTTTTGATTCCATTCGTCCTTTATTTTAATTTCGACTACTCAGCATGGGTATTCCTGCCACTTTTTAGCCTGCCCGCTTGTTTTTTTCTGCTCAAACAGATCTTTTTTCACGATGATAAGCGAACGCTGAACAAAACACTGGAACGAACCGCCCAGTTTATGATTCTGTTTGGCCTTCTCTTTGCAACCGGAATTCTTCTCTCCTGATTATGATATTATGATTTCACTCTATACTTACAAACTGCCGTTCAAAAAACCGTTTATTACCGCACGCGACACCTATACTCATCGCAAGGGAGTACTGATACGATACCTGGATAACACGGCAGACCTCTGGAGCGAAGCCGCACCGCTACCCGGCTTTTCGCCTGAAACGCTCAGCGAAGTGGGCGCTTATCTTGCAGACCAGCTTGATGAGCTCAACGGGTTTTTCACATCCGGCTTCTCAGAATCCGATCTTCGAAATAAGCTGAAGGAGTTTGCTCAGTTTCCATCACTTCAGTTTGCGCTCAGTTACCTGGGAATCCGTATAATGTCGCACAAAAACAAGAGGTTTCCTGATAGTTATCTGCCTTTTGAGCTCAGCCCGGAAATCACCCTTAATGATCTGCTGGGAATTTCAGAACCGGACCAGCTTCAGCAGGAGATCGGCAACTCTTTCAAAAAAGGATTCCGAACCATCAAGATTAAGGCCGGCAGCTCTCCCTCCGATCTGGCACGGGAACTGAAGGCCGCATCAGACAGCTATCCCGGATTGAGATTTCGCATTGATGCAAACCGAAGCTGGCCAGTTGACAGAATAGCCGAATACAGTTCATACTTCACAGGCTTGCCGGTAGAATATATCGAAGAGCCGGCAGTATTTTCTGATCTGGCGGAGCTCAATGAGCTTCTTAACGCATCACACTGCCCCGTTGCGCTGGATGAAAGTATTCACTCCACCCGGCAGCTAAGAAAGATCCGCAAACTGCACCACAACCTCTTTCTTGTCGTGAAGCCGGCCCTGCTTGGAAATTTATTCGACCTGGCAGAAACAATTGCAGACTTTGAAGGTAAACGACATAGAATCGTTTTCTCAACACTGCTCGAATCAAAAATAGGACGTGATATGACTGCATTTGCAGCTGCAAAGCTCGGTGATCCGGTGCTTGCGCACGGCCTCAATACCGGACGGCTGTTTAACGAGGACCTGCTGCCCGGCTTTCATGTAAATAGCGGGAAAATTCAGGTTACAGAGTGCATCAGAGAGAAGAGAAAACAGATACGTTTTCAACACCTAACTTTATTGAATGGGATTCACTCATAAAATGATGGCTAATCCAGTCACTAAATCATATTCACTGCCACCAGAAGATCTTACCTTTTTATCCACAAGAAAGAAAACTTTCAAATATCGCGATCTTTTCCGGTTTGCAGACAACATGTACCATACTTTGCAGCCGCATGAACTTTCGGAAAGCAAGCCACTACTCCTCTTCACCGAAAATAAGCCCGAAACTGTATTGGTGATCGCCGCCTGTTTTTTACTGGAGATTCCCGTTGTGCCTGTCTCTTCAGAAATTGAGCAGAATCATTTAGAAAGACTCTGTTCACAGCTAAATCCCGGGGCCTGGTTTTCAAATACCCGTCGCAGTGATCACTGTCTCAGGGATACTCCGGAATTTAAGCCGGGCGGAGACCTCTCAGAAGAGTCAACCCTACAAAAGACCCGTACCCGATTCAGGAATCCCGAGAAAATCGCCGGGTATTTCCAGACGTCCGGTTCAACAGCCGTGCCGAAGATTGTTCCTGTAAAGCGGCGCCAGATTTTTTCGGCAGCATACGCGTCAGAAAAAAACTTTAAACCTGCCCAAAACAGATACTGGCTGCTCTGCCTGCCGATGAATCATGTGGGCGGGATTTCCGTTATTTACCGCTCCCTTCTCTACCATTCAGCAATATACCTGGTACCGGAGTTTGATGAGCAGAACATCCGCAGCTTGCTTAATAATAACAAGCAGTTTGAGGCGGCCTCAATGGTTCCCACGATGCTTGAGCGCGTGCTTGAGGACTCTTTTTTCCGGGTTCAGTTCAATTTTAAAGCGCTGCTGCTTGGCGGCGGGCCAATATCGCCTGAGCTCGTAAACCGCTCACTTACCAGGGGTGTCCCCATCGTTACAAGCTACGGCATGACGGAAACCTTTGCACAAATTGCGGCCAATCCGATGCTTCGCAGCGGAGGCATGTATATTCCCAGAAAAAGCGTGGGTAAAGTTTTTGAGCCGAACGAGATTGAAATTCGGGATGATAATGGAAACCCGCTTCCCTGGCTTGAGTCGGGACAGATCTGGCTGCGGGGTCCGCAAATCTTTGACGGATATCTGCAGGAGGAGCTTAACTTCGATACGTTTGATCAGGATGGTTGGTTTAACACCGGGGATTATGGCCATCTGAACCGAAAGAAGCTTTTATTTATTGAGAGCCGCCGTACCGACCTGATTTTATCCGGCGGCGAAAATATTAATCCTGTTGAGGTAGAAGAAGCCCTCGCTGCATTTACTGATGTATCCGATGCGGCCGTTGCGGGCGTTCCCGATCGTGAATGGGGACAGAAAGCAGTGGCTTTTATCCTGCCAAAAAATCAAACCCCTGTTGACCCGGAAAGCCTCCGAAGCAGGCTTAAGTCAGTTTTGCAGGCATATAAAATCCCGCGAGAGTTTGTTTTAGTTGATGAAATTCCAAGAACTGCGACCGGCAAAATCCGCCGCAAAGATCTTCGGGAAAGGTATTTAAAAGAAACCGGGCAGAAATAGATAGTACGTGTAATTCTCGTCTGGAACCGCATCCAGCTCCGGCGGAAAAGGAGACGCAGAGGGGTTTAACCACATAAAAGCCCTGTAAAATAGTACTTCGTTACACATCCTATACATCATCAGAAGACCAAGACATTCTCCCCTTCCCAAGGGGCTCAGAGCCGTAAGCGATTCCCGCGAACCTAAGTTCGATTCTTAATCTTCACCAAAGTGCATTAATAGTTCCCTCTTTTTTCCCCAACGGGAAGGGGTGGTTGAAAAAAATCAGGCAGTCGATTATTTAATTCCAAGCCCTGATCAAAGTACCATAACCACCCCCAACCCCTCCTTACGAAAGAGGGGAGTGAATTTTGCCCCCGTTTACAATCGAACTCAGGTCGCGAAGCGCACCGCGCGAAGCGAACAACACGCTGGTGAAACACAGAGGGGTTCAATCACGCTAAAACTCGTACGTAGCCACGCCTATTCCCGAATCACCCATTCCGTAATACAGATACCAGGTATTACCCAGCTTTGCGAGCCCCTCGATAAACACCACGTTTGGAATTTGCCCCTCAACTTCCAGCTGGGTATCGGGCTCCAGAAAGTGGGTATCTGAACGCTCTAAAACCTCTGTTGGGTCGTTGATATCAAACAGTACTTGTCCGGCACGGTATACCAGATCGTCATCGGCAGAGTTGTAGAGCATTAAAATGCCGTCATCCGTAATTAAAGGAGTGGGCCCGGGTTCAATCAGTCCGCTGTCGAACATCCCCTCGCGCGGCCTCATTACCGGCTCCTCAATGGGTGTCCAGTTAACCAGATCGTCGGATGTTGCCGCCCAGATATTTGTATCGCCGTAGTACATCCAGTACTTACCGTTGATTTTTTGGGGCACAATCGCACCGGCCTTGCTCCAGCCCATATCGGGGAAAACAAGTCCATGTCGCTCCCATTCAAGCAGATCTTTCGAGGATGCCAGCGCCAGGCGGGCTGTCTCGCCGTCGTAGGCGGTATATGTGAGATAGAAAGTGCTGTCTATTTCAACAATCCGCGGATCTTCCGTTCCTCCGGGAAGCTCAAAATCGTCCACCGGTTCGTATACGGGATCGGGGCGTCTCTCAAAATGGATACCATCGCTGCTTGTGGCCAGCCCTATCCTGGAGGTTCCGTTCCAGTCGCCCACTCCAGTGGAGTCTTCCGCACGGTAGAGCATGGTGATCGTCTCTCCATCAGAAAACGCCGCAGGATTAAACAGGTCTTTTGCCTCCCAGCTGTCGCCCTGTGGCGTTAAAATGGGATTTCCCTCATACTTTTCAAACGGTCCGAGCTGCCAGTTTTCACCTGAATCGTCAGTTGCCCCGGGCTCGGGAGATTCGCTGCAGGATGAAAAGAGAAGTGCAGTAATAAGTATGGCGGAGAAGAACTTCATACGAAACGTGTTTTTATTAAGGTTGATTTGCTAACCCCAATATACACTCTTTTTAATGATCATAAATTGGGTTTTCTCATGGTACGGCGGACCGCCGGTCCGGCGCCTGTAATCACAAATCCACTGAAATTGCAGATAGGAAAAACCTAAACTTAGTACGCTCGAATCTTTCAGGCATAAATTTAATCACGGCCGGAGATCACGGGTCGGCGACCCGTGGTACGGTGGACCGCTGGTCCGGCGCCTCGATCTATAAATCCAGTGAATCAGAACGAAGGGTTATTGATTCGTTGTCCGTTCAAAACTTTTCATTCTCAAACTAAATCACGGTCAGAGATCACGGGTCGGCGACCCGTGGTACGGCGGACCGCCGGTCCGGCGCCTTAAATCACAAATCTACTGAAAATCCAGATAGGGAATACCTGAACTTAGTACGCTTGAATCTTTCAGGCATAAATTAAATCACGGACAGAGATCACGGGTCGGCGACCCGTGGTACGGCATACCGCCGGTCCGGCACCTTAAATCACAAATCTACTGAAAATCCAGATAGGGAATACCTGAACTTAGTACGCTCGAATCTTTCAGGCATAAATTAAATCACGGACAGAGACCACGGGTCGGCGACCCGTGGTACGGCGAACCGCCGGTCCGGCGCCTTAAATCACAAATCCACTGAAATTGCAGATAGGGAAAACCACAACTTAGTCCGCTCGAACCTTTCAGGCATAAATTAAATCACGGTCAGAGATCACGGGTCGGCGACCCGTGGTACGGCGGACCGCCGGTCCGGCGCCTCGATCTATAAACCCATTGAATTAGAGCGTAAGGTTATTGATTCGTTGTCCGTTCAAAACTTTTCATTCTCAAGCTAAACCACGGCTGGAGTTCACGGGTCGGCGACCCGTGGTACAATGCCTCAGTTCTCAATTCCGCGGAAAAAGGCATAAGGATTCAGTGATATATTGGCCGGCTATGAATTCGCGTGCTTTTTCTCAATGTGGAGATCAATCATTTTCCTGTATAATTCCTTAATCGTCTCATCCTGTGACGTATCCGTACGTATATGAATTATCTCATTTTCGATGATTTCATCAGGCGAACTGTACCCCGAATCCAGCATCTCGAAATCTTCCCGCCGGGCGTCTGAAATCACACCCTGCTTTTCCTCTCTTGCCTCCAGCCGGTCGAGTATGGTTTTATCAGATGCCTGCGCCTCGATAAACAGGCAGGGAATGGATTCGTTTCCCAACGCTTTCCTCAGGCTCTGCCGCCGCTCTTTATCGCTAAATGTTGCGTCCAGGATTACCGGCCGGCCTTTGGTAATCTCTTGTATTGCAGACTTTAACATCCTTCCATATGTTTTATCCGTCATCTCTGATGAGTACAGTGAAGGTCGATCTGAAGCAGGAGTTCGTTCTTCCAACGGTAACCCTGCAAGTGATTTCCTTACGTAATCTGAGGAAATAAAATCGATATTCAACTTCTTGGCCAAATGCCTTGCCAGGGTACTTTTGCCTGTACCTACCCGGCCCATAAAGATAATCACCGCAGGATCCGAACCCAGCAGTGCATAACGTAGCGACAAATTGAAATACTGCTCAGCCTTCCGTTTGGCCCTCTCCCTATCTTTTTCCGGAACATCATCTGCGCCACTCTGAAAGCTCTTCACTTTACCCTTCACATAGGCGCGATAGCATTTATAAAAATCGATGATCCCGGAAAGTCTGTCATCTTTCAGCTTTTCGGCCATTTGGTCGATAAAGTACCGTTCAGGCTGCCAGCAGTTATGAAAATCCAGGTCCATCGCCAGAAACGCTAAGTCCGCCGCCAGGTCTCCGTAGCGAAACCGCTCATTAAACTCGATGCAGTCGTAAATCTGCACCTTTTGCGGCGTAATATGGATATGCTCCAGGTGCAGGTCACCATGGCCGTCCACAATCCTGCCGGTCTCTATTCTCTCCCGGAACAGCTCCTCCCGCTCCTTTAAATAGCGATTGGTAAAATACCGGATCGCTTCAAAAGCGCCGGAACGTATGGTGTTTCCGATAAAGGAGGTTGTCTGGTCAAAGTTTTCGTCGGTATTTATCCTGATCGTATCAGTTTTGCCCCATTTCGACAATTCTTTATGTCGGTTTTGATTCATGTAAAAGGATGCAAGTTTGTCTGCCACCCGGTCAAGATGTTCGCGTGCCAGGCTCTTCTCCTCAATAAAGTGATGCAGAAAATATTCCTCCGAAAGCCGCCGCATTTTAACCGCGTACTCTGTAATCTTTTTGGAATCCGGATCGTCCTCCACAAACTGATAGTGCCCGTTTTTTTTGATGAAGCCGATCACTCCAAGATAGATGTCATCACTCAGGCGTCGGTTAAGCTCTACTTCCCGGTGGCAGTATGTTTTTCGTTTCTGAAGAGTACTGTAATCAAGAAAACCAAGTTCAAGCGGTTTCTTGATTTTATAGACCAGCGAACCCGCAAGAAATACGTGAGAGATATGAGTCTGAATATGCTGAACATCTTTAGGCTGATGCGGGTAAGATCCGGGGTTTTCCAGGAAATGAATCAGTTCAGAATATTCCTGCTTTAGCGCCTGTTGATTCATTTTGATCCAGCTTTATAATGAATTCATGTATAACCAAAATAATCAACATTGCACCCAAAATCACAAGTATACGACTTTTAACGTGAGCAATTATGTGGCAGATACTGTCTTTTTGAATTCATACAAGATCTTTTTTCTGAAATTATATTAAAAGGTTATCACTGTATAGAAATCCTGAAACCTGTTCAGGGCTTTATTTCTTCAAAAAGGCAGAAAATCACCGCCGAAAAATAGGTTGAGATTCCGGCCATGGATTTGCTGAATTAAAATTATTAAATCACATTTCAAGGCAAACCGGTTACCTGTCCGAAATATAATTTACACCTTCCCATGCCACTACGCTGTCACACCCCTTCTCTATCTTTCGTATAGATACAGGAGCAAACCGAACCCTAATCATCAAAAGAGATGCTTGCGTTTTCTGACCCCAAACCGACAAGCAGCAAATCGGTTTCAATTCACCTGTCTGTTGGCAGGCTGTTCTTGAGCAGGCGGCCTGCCAACCCAGAGAGCCACGGCTGATGTCGTGGCTCTTTTTTTAAATAACCCGGTGATAAACCACCCCTTCTCTATGATTTATTACGATGTTGAACTACTAAAAATGAATCGAAAAAACTGCTACATTTAACCACACCTAAACAACGACTTGTGTCATCTTCCATGAATAATTCAGTCACTATCCGGCAGGCCATCCGCGGAGACCTGCACCGCCTCACAGCGATATACAACCAGGCGGTTGAGGCCGGCCTGAGAACAGCAGATACCCGCACGCAGGCACCGATTGAGCGCAGGGATTGGCTCGAAAGTCATCTGAACAGCCCCAAACACCCTGTTTTTCTCGCTTCAGTAAGAGAGGAGATCGCAGGCTATCTGTCCATAAGCCCCTACCGAAAAGGGAGAGAAGCGCTGAGATTCGCCGTTGAAATAAGCTACTATGTTGATTTCGAACACCACAGGAAGGGCGTCGGCTCTGCCTTGATGGACCACACTCTCAGCTTCTGTAAAAAGGAGGGGTTTAAAACACTTTTTGCGATCCTTCTCGAAACCAATACCGCCAGCATTGCACTGTTAAGAAAATATGGATTTGAGAAGTGGGCCAGACTACCCAATATTGCCGATTTTGGAGGCATAGAGATCAGCCAGGTCTACTACGGTAAACGAATATAGAATTTCACCCATTGGTATAAAATATTCAGAAAATCGGATCATCTGTTGCCAATTCGGTATTGGTAAACATTGTCCGACACACAAACAAAAGAAGAGTTTATACCGCGGTGTACTGATCGGAGACTTCCTTACTAATCGCACTCCGTATTTCGGAACGTACTGTCCCAGCAGGCGCGATCGCCATTATTATACTCAGGCGATAAGAGCGAACCCTCTTTGGTGTCAATATTCCATGAAATATCAGCACGAAGATCGTCATCTGTATCTCTTGAAATGGTCCGTTTGTCCGGGCCGTCTCTTTCCGTGCGAATTGACTGAACCGGCACCACATCAAGGATCTGCAGAAACTCAAGGTCCACAGTATAATCAGTAATGCTGTTGAAATCCCAGTCAAGCTCTATGTGTGGCTGAGTGATGCCAAACCCTGCAAGCTGATAAACCGTCCACGATCCTGAACCACTTTCTGAAGATGAAACGCCCTCCAAAAGCAACTCATTATCGAGGTTCAGCAGCGAATTGGAAACGAATACACTCCACGTGGTCTCTCCGTTATTTTGATCTTCCCCCACAAGAGCGACTGAAAATGTATTCGAATTGCCTGAAACGGAAAAATTCCACTCCCACCGGCCATCGTCGTTCAGTACGGGTTCCACTGCTTCTGCTGCTGTAAGAATGGATGCCGGAAGAAACAGATTCGCATTTATTGCACTGTTAAGCAGAACCGCCCGGGTCGATGCATTCAGAAAGTGGCTGTATGGATTCTCTGTGTTATTCGCCTCAAGCTGAAAATTAGCCGATGGATCATTCTCAGAAAATAGTGCAAAATCATACTCCATGACCACCGATGGCGGCAGGTCAGGCGGTGTTTCTTCAACACTTGTGGATGATGAATTACAGCCTGAAAGCAACAGAGCGGCTGATAAAAGGATAGCAGAGAGTTTGCCGTAAGATTTCATGTGAAAAATGTCTTTATTTTTATTCAGAAATTGTAACACCCCGGATAAACGTACAGTTCCGTCTGGAAGTTATGAATTCGGAAAAAAGGTCAAACCTTCCGGGGTAAGCCAATAGTAATAACCCCCGTAATAAAAAAGGTCTCAATTCAGTGATTGGTGTTGCGAATGCAGACTTAAATCAAAAAAACCAGCTCAGCCCAAAAAGAAGCCGCATCGTGGTCGCATCTTCTTCCAAATCATATGTCTGTGAGCCAACTTTTTCTTCAGATAGTTCAATCAGGCCATGTGTATAGCTGATGTCCAGCGCCATACTCCTGGAAAGAAAAATCAGGGTACCGCCTCCGACTGATATACCGGCCCCGTTAATTTCCGTTTCATCATCCTGTGCCGTCATTCCGGATGCCGCAACGTTCAAAAAGGGCCTGAATCGGGATGTTGCCGCCCCAAGTATTCCCTGCAAACCAATATCAAAATGGGCCAATACATATTCATCCTCATCCGGATTCATCAGTGCCGCATTCAGCGATGTGAAAAGACCGAAATTGTTGTTAAAATTATAACCCAGCTTCAGTCCGAAACCCCCACCGTATTCGTCATCAAAACTCAGATCGTCCATTGTCCATGAAGCCCCCAGCAATGATGCGTTTAAAAAGAACCCTTTTGTTTCGTATGTCGTCTTATTCCCGTCTTGTGCCTGCAGCGTTGAAGTCGCAAAAAGAGTGGCCAGCGCCATCAAAACAGCTTGTACTTTCATAATTCCCACCTTCCTGTTTTTGTTAGAAATTATACCCCTTCCGAATTGTTTCACATCTTGTTATCCTTCTCTATTTTAAAGTAAGATATCCCCCGTCTGAGATCAATAAAAGAGTTGTTTCTATAGTTGTTTCTATCAATCTTTTCGGGCTTCGGGAAATGCCGATTTCCTCTTTATATTTTGGTTGTGAACTCTATTGTTTTGATTCGGCCTGCGTTAGAAAAACCCCGTAAAGCAAGCAGCAAGTTAACCGGTTCTTATATTTCTGCTATCATAATAAACTGATGGGTACATGATTTTTGATAGCTGATCTGTTATAAGTATAAAAAGAAGGTTGCGCTATTCTATTGTCACTGTTTCCGCAACCGATCATTTACAGAGTTCAATTGTTAGATCTGATGGATACCTTCGGATTATTCCGGCGCCGGATAAGAAGATCAGAAATTCCCTAAATCAGCTTTTCTCGTCCGATACAACCTCTTCCGCCTCCTCCTCTTTTGATTTATCTGTACGCCGGGAGTGTTCCTGAAAAATCAGTAAGAGTGAAGAGTTTACCTTATTTCGAATGTTTTCATGTATAGACTTGTATAATTTTTTTCTCTCATCCTTTTCAGATTCGCACAGCACAACCAGATCATCCTCTTCGGAGATTTGCAGTATCGCTCCTTCCACATTATCCACTTCAATACTGTTACTTTTGATGTCAGATTTGTCTATGCCCACGCTGAGAAGCGTTTTATATGCACTGGTTTTTAACTCTTCGATGGATTCATCAGACTCCTTTTCTACAACAAAAAACAGAGAGATCGCAGTATTGGAATAATCGCTCAGTTCTCTCAAAATAGTTACGAGGCGCAGATTGATCTGATCACCCTGGTAAATCGGTACCAAAATCCTGCTTAGTTTTTTCATCGGTTTGGGCACCAATAACGCATGTACCTGTTCATCTTCAACAAACGCCTGCAGCAGGTCGGAGTAATCTGCAGTATACTCGAGCCGGCTCTGTGTATCGATGGATGAAAAAGAGAGGTCGTTTAGATAGTTTTCAAACTCTTTTTCGGTTTCCTCGTCAAATTCCTCTTCCGACTGTTCGGGATGTGTCTGTTCGGGGCTGATCCGATATCCCAGAACAAACAGGTTCAGGTTCCTGAAGGCTTTAAAAAGAGCGTAGGGCGGCTCTTCGGGATCGGGCAGCTCTGCAGTTAACAATATTTTCGGCTCCCTCAGTTTTGGAAGAATGTGTGGTGGTGAAGGCTCCGGAAGCGATTTATCTCTCGCATAAAACAGGTACCAGAGGGCAGACAGGGCAAGGATAGACACCCCAATCAGAACGGAGTCGCGGCGCATGAAAAATATAATGCCAAAACTTGTAACAGCCCCCGCCAGCGGTATAAAAATTCCTCCCGGTGCCCGATAGGTGGGAACGTACCACACCGGTTCATTTCTCCTGAGAATTATGAGGGATACGCAGATTAAGCCATAGAATACCAGGTGAAGAAGAGAGGCTACCTCTGCCAGCAGTTCCAGTCCACCCACGAGCGCGATCGCAGAAATGGGGAGTCCGGCCATTATTATGGCGATGTGCGGCGTGCCAAATTTTTCATTTACTTTTGATGCAACCCCGGGAATCATACCGTCTTTATTGAGTGCATAAACAGCCCGCGATGAGCTTAAAACAGAGGCGTTTGCGCTCGATAGAGTTGCCAGCAGAGCTGCAAAGAGTACTATGGTGCCTCCTGCCGGCCCGATAATTATTTCAGAGACGCGTGTTATGGCGTTCTCCCCCAGATTGAACAGCTCATCTTCCGGAATATACAGAGAGGTAATATAGATCGCTGTTACGTAGAGAATACCCACCACTACAACGCTTCCAATAAGTGCCCTTGGAAGATTTTTGTAGGGCTCCTTTATTTCACCGGCAATCGTCGCGATCTGTACGAATCCCAGAAAAGAGGTAAAGATGAGTGCTACTGTGGTAATTACAGGCATCGTTCCTTCCGAGAAAAGCGAAGCAGACAGGGTGCGCCTTTCACCAAACAGAGAGGTGCTATCTGCCAGCCCGTAAAGAAACAGCAGAGCCAGGATGCCCGTAAGTGATACAACAATAAGGTTCTGAAATTTGCCGACCTTTTTGGTTCCGATTATGTTTATTTGGTTCCGATTATGTTTAATACCGTAAGAGCCAGCCCTGTACCTGTTGCCAGCAACAGCTCGGGGTCGCCAAGACCAAATCCAAAGTGATTCAGAAGTTCAGCAGCGTAGCGTCCAAACCCCACCAGGTAAAAAGCACTGGCAAATACAAGTCCGAACCACTGCCCAATTCCAACGAACATGCCAAAAGCCGGCCCCAAAGCCCTGGATACGTAGTAGTAGGCGCCGCCATTTTCGGGCATGGCGGTAGACAGCTCGGCCGCAGAAAATGCTACCAGCAGAGCGATAGCCCCTGCTATCGCAAATGAAAACATGGCTGCTGGCCCGGCGTAGCCTATGGCAATTCCGGGAAACACGAATATCCCTGCTCCTACCATCGTCCCGATTCCCATGGCCAGCGCCTGGGATAATCGAAGCGTTCTGTGCAGTGTATTGGCAGAATCTTTATTACTCACTTTTCAGGATATCAGCTCTTTTTAACTTTTCACTATTAAAATGAATATCTGTTTATTCAGCGGGGCCTCTCCACAAGAAGATTATAAAATATAAGGGAAACTTACACTTTTACTAATCGGGCGGGCTGCAGCACGGATCAGATCAACCTGCCATAAAAAAAGAAATAGATTTGAAACTCTCTCTTGTGTCGGATGTCTCACCTGTCAATATAGAGAGCCGCAGCGGCAGCAATGAGCCTGTCACCAAGGGTTACGAAAAATCGTGACACAGGATTTGAAGTCTGTTTTTTGATTTCAGACTCAATTGAGGCCTGAAGATCAATAAACCCGCTAAGGCTTCGATCCAGCCCGCCACTCCGGTTTCTGGTCAGCCACAGCCGTTCATGTTCATATATAATGTCTGCTAAAAGCGACTTCATCTCTTCCAGCATTTCCAGTTTTTCACCGGGGCTATACTCTCTCAACCACTGCACATAGTGCCTGGTTTTTGCCCCAAGGTGAATCATCCTGACGGCGTTTTCCATTTCGTCAATTATCAGCGTGGCGTCCCTGCGATCCATATTGCTTTCACGAAGACGTTCTTTCAGAATACCGGTATACCCGATAACTGCATGATGGTTGTAGGGTTCGGGATTTTCAAAACGCTCCAGTATCTCCCCAACTATCTCATCACCAACCTGCATCAAATTGGGGAACTCTCGCTGCATCTTGTTTTGAATTGCATCCTGCATCACAGGGTCCATCATTCCAAACATGAACGTTTGCATGGTCGTCGTCATATTTACCATTGCATACTCTTCAAACTGGTTGTACCGGCCCAGATCCATCATCACCTGCCCCATCTCACCCTCTGAATCCCGGAATATAAACTGGTTAAGAAAATAGACCAGGGAGAGGTTCTCACGACTCCCGAAGTTCCAGCTTGCGGCAGCCCCGTATGTGAGAGGTACCCAGCTAACCGGCCAGTATTGCCAGTGCCCCATGTCCCCCCAATCGGTAAGAAGCATCCCCATACCACCGTGAGCAAGAGATGCACTGATTGCAGCATCTATGTTTCCCATCATGTTATCCGTTCGTCCTGTAAAGGTTGTCCAGCTGCTGGTGCCCGGTGCCACTATAAACGGAAGACCTGCGTCACTGATTCGTGAAACCTGTACATCAAAAGGGTGAATGGATTCATAGCCCCACTCAATTAAAATAATATCCTCCGGAATTTCAGGAATAATTTCGGGATGTTTGGAGGCGATATCGGCCCAGATCATCATCTGCCTTCCATGGTTTTCCTTCACATAGGCATGAATTTTTTTCATAAAATCAAGATAGAGAAATCCGGGTCCGCCCAGTTCATCTGCCAATTCCTTTGTGTTGCATTCACCCAGTTCAAATGGTTCATCAAGGTTGGCATTAAAATAGCCGGAACTGAAGAAGGGAAGCATGTCGTCCGTCATCTGCTTCACCAGCTCCAAGCTTTCCGGGTTTGAAACGTCCAGGGTGGAGTTGTGCTCAATCAGCCCCATTAGCAAATATCCGTCGGGGCATTCAGCAAGGTGCGAAAACTGCTCTGCAGCGAGCCATTGGCTCATGTGTCCCAGCATATTCTGGTTGGGTACCAGTTCTAACATACGGCTGGCGGCATATCTTTCCAGTTCGAGGATCTCCTCTCCCGTCACCGGGGTTTCACTGCTTTCCCATACATCCTGATACGAAGGGTAGCCAAATGAAAAACCCTCGACGTATAGCTGTAAATGATTATAACGTAACAGCGCCAGCAGATCGATAGTCTCTCTCAGCGTCTCCATGGAGGGTATTTTATCGCGCGATATATCGAGCATTGCCCCGCGAAGCTGTAAATCGGGCCAGTCTGTTATGGAAAGTGCAGGAAGTCTTTCCCCGCTTTGTTTATAAATCTGGCCCAGCGTATTGATGCCGTAATAGAGCCCGGCGGGATCGGCAAATGCTATATCAATACCGCCCGGCCGAATGGAGAGACGATACCCTTCAGGCGGCAGGCTCGTATCCGGCTGAGCCGTGAGATCCGCGTTCCCAGGCACCGGAACCGCTTCACTCCCCAAATAGCTTGACATGGCTTCCATTATCACGGTCTGCAGTTCGGCGGTTACTGAAAAAGAGAGTACCTCCGGCATTGAGAAGGCCCCTGCCCCTTCCTCCATCTGCTTGGGGACGGGAAGCAACATCAGCTCGCCGGATTCCGGTTCCTCTGCCTGAGTAAAAGAGAATTGAGTTACGGCCACAGCCCTCTCCGGGGCTTCATACCGTATTTCATAAACAATCAGAAGTGATGCAATAATTAACAGGATGCTTATTAGTGTGATATAAATCAGTCTCTTTGCAATTTTCCCGGCCCTGGATTTCATGACGCAGATTCTCCGTATTAATCATCTTTTAACCAAAATATGATTCGCTGATTTATATTCATAGCTGAAGCATAACCGGAAGTTACTTGCCATCACAACGTACAATCTCTGTATCCTGCATAGGCAGGAATACCCCGCCCTGAGACGCAACGCTTTCTCAGGCTTGTAGACAATGTAAAAAATCAGTTACTTCAGCCTTAACGATAATTCGCGTCATTTTTAAACAGGATGTAACCGGCGTATAACTAAAGCATGGTGTAAAACAGATGGCAACAAACGAATCGGGCAGTAACGGTGCCGGATGGAGCAAAAAAATATCGACGATTGGCAGCTTACTGATGCCGCTGGTACTTCTTTATCTTGGCCATATTTATAAGGAATCGGAAGAGAAATCCGGGCTTCACGAACAGTATGTGGAACTGGCCCTGAACATTCTGGAAGATGGTTCAAAATCACAAAATCCGCTTTTGCGCGAATGGGCAGTCGAGATTGTTCATCACTACAGCCCGGTGGATGTGAGTGCTGACCTTAAAGATCACCTGATGGAAAATGGCTACGCTGTATCTGAAAGTGAGTAACCGGTTACATAAGAGACGTATGAGGTTACGTCACATTTGACATTCAGAAAAAAAAGAGTCACGGCTTGCGCCATGACTCCCCGGGTCTTCTAACGGCTCGTTAATGACGGCCTGTGAATTGACTTTAATTGAGACCCTTGCTCTGCCTGCTTTTTCGGGTCAGTGAAATAGGCAAGCATCTCTGTTTATGAATAGGCTCTGCTCCTGAATTTTTCTAATGCTGATTTAATAAATACCGGATTCATCATTTTATCTGTGAATAAATTTGTTATCAGTATATCATTCAGAAAACGTTACCTGAGACAACCTTTTCTATACTTTAAATTTTACACATCGGTACCATTCCACTTTTTTTTATCTTCCCTGAGTTTACTTAGGTAAAAAGACTAGCAGCTTTACACATTCAATGAAGTAACCAAAAGTTTGCGTGAAAATAGTTATCAGATAGTTCTCGAATATATTCCGGATACATTTTTATGGTCTATTTAGCATTCATACTTTTTGCGTTGTCATCTTATTATTACTCAGCCGGGTCACCAGCTGAAACTGACTCTGTTACTGTATTTAAAAATGAGAGTTACTTAGAGCTGGACCAACAGCATATAGATATCCGAAACATTTCAACGGCGTTTAATCCGGTAAATGATCTCGTTTATGCTTTTGATATGAATGCGGGCGGTGTTCTCTGGGAGTTCAAACCGGATGGATTGATATCTGCCATTGATACACTGGTTATTCCAAACGTAAATAGGATAATGCCAATGGAAGTTACCCATTCTGGCAAATCGCTTTTACTTTGGGAGCAAGGGCTTGGAAAAGTGTTTGAGTACACCTTTTCTGATTCATCACTGAAGCAGATAGATCGCACCCGGGTACAGGATCTGATGTTTGGCCATGGCTCAGTGATTATGGAAGATGAACGAATTCTGGCGCTTGGAGGATACGGGCTGTGGGAATTCAGAAATTTTTTGCTTGAGTTTAACCAGAATAATGGTGAGTGGAACAAAATTGAAACCTACGGAGAGACCCCCGTTACGCCGTACACGTATAATTTTTTAGGGCATCTTGAAAATGAGAACCTGCTGGCCTATGTGTTTGTACCTCTTTCAGCAGTGGAACAGGAAACTGAAGCGAGAGACATACGAACTTTTAATCCATTTTTTAAGATTTACACTCTCAATCTTGAAAATAACCATTGGACATACAGAAACGATATTCACCCGGAAGAAACCGACCTCGCATTCAGTAATCGACCCCGCAGCAGAGCTACTCACAGCATCGATGAGTCCAGGGGGGTTTTTGTCTTTAATGGCAGATTAATCCTGAACACCAATAATTATGAACTTTTTTACATCTCCCACCCCAGCGTAGAGGACATGTGGAGTGAAAACTTTTACTACTCTGAAAACTCAGATCGCTGGATCGTAATAGGCAGATATTATGAAGTATCGAAACAGCATATTATCGTCAGAAGCTTCCCGGCCTCTGAAGTCAGGTTAACGCCGGTCGAAGAAGAACTGTCTGCCTACATCGTGTGGTTAGGATGGTTTCTGGGTGGGTTCTTTTCTCTGGCGCTTGTATACCTGGGGGTTTATAAATGGAAAAACAATGCGGTCGAAGGAGCTGCCACACCAAAGAAGATTGAACTAACAGAAAAAGAAGGAGAACTCTCTGCCTCGGTCGGAGGTGAAAAGATGGATTTATCTGACCCAAACCTGAAGCAGTTTTTCAAGGCCGTTTACGATCTGAAAAAACAGGAGAAATCGGAAATCCTGATGAGTGAGTTTGATAATATGATCTTCACGGATCAGCACTCTCAGCCTTTCAGATCAAAAATAAAAAAGAAGCTATTCAGGCTGGTTAACAGCAAATTCGAACACCCATTCATCACCATTGATGTATACCCGCTGGATAAGCGATATAAAATGATTGTTTTGAATTTAAATGCCGTTAAGATTCAGACACAAAAAGTATGAGCTTCAAATAACGGTACCATAAATGTAACATGAGCTATGAGTTAGTCTGCTTTTCCCAAATCAAATGGCTCAAAAATTTAAGGGCTAAATAATTTTCACTCCCATCCACTTTGAATGCTACCAGAAAATTATAATCCCTGATGATATTCCAACTGGATATTAACAAAGTTGTCTCCATTCGGGTATATGATAATCTTAAAGGAAGGATATCAGAGGCTGAATAAAACTTAATTCTCACCGTTTGCAGACGCTTCAGGAAGCATCGTATTCAGCTTCTCTCCTCCCCGGATACCAAAATCGAGAGTTCTGATAGGAAATGGAATCATGATATCATTCTCATCAAACGCTTTTGTTACTGCCATGATCGCCTCACTGCGTGCGCTCCACAAATCCGGTATGGCAGTAAATTTAACCCAGAACCTTATTTTGAAGTTGATGGAGCTGTCGCCGAATTCGTCATAGTAGAACTCGATCCCCCTGTCCGAAAGTACATTTTCAACTTGGTCGATGGCTTGCAATGCAACACTCTTTGCCTTTTCAAGATCGTCTCCGTAAGAGACTCCGCAGGAGAGATCGACGCGCCGTAATCCGGTTGAGGTAAAGTTCTCCAGGGGATTTTCAAAGACCGCCTTGTTGGGGATGTACACAATCTGGCCGGTGGGGGATTTCAGGATTATGTTTCTGAGATTGAGATTTTCTACCGTACCGTAAAAGTCATTGGTTTTGATAATATCCCCGATTCCGAAAGGGTGCCGGATGGATAGTATCACACCGGAAATAAAATTTGAGGCAATATCCTGAAATGCGAAACCGAGGGCCAGGCCAATGATACCGGCACCTGCAAGAAGAGATGTAACCGCGCCATCAAGCTGCAAAACGCTTAGCGCTATAAATACACCAATTCCGATTACAGAGATGCTGATGATGGTTTCGAGCAGATTGGTGATGGTTCTATTGGTGGTAACCTTTGAAAGAAGCTTGCTGACGGCATTGCGGGCCATTTTGCCGATCACATAGAAGAAGATCATTACCAGCAGGGCCACAACAAGATTGGGAAGCATTTCAATAAAGCCATTGATCCACTCTTCCACTTTGCCCATTACAATTCCGTACGCATCGTTAATTTCAGATGTATCCATGATGAAAATTTTGCATTCGAAGAAAATAATGAACGGTCCCGGTTTACAGACTTAACCGCCGGAGGGGCTCCACATATTGCCGCATATTATTTCGAGGCTGTTGCCTGACGGATCGCGAAAGTAGAAAGACCGGATACCTGAACTCCAAACAATTTCCGATTCTATTATAATTCCATGGCCCTCAATCTTATCCTTCCAGTCATCATACTGATCTTGTTCCACAGAAAATGCTACATGGACCTGTCCTTTAGCCCCGTGAAGGGGAACCTCACTCCCACCCACCTCGGTTTGCCTGCTGATCGTATCATCAGGGTTAAAAATCAGAAGCATTCCGTTTTCACACCTGTAAAACAGGTGTCGGCCTTCATCCTTTGCGATCATCTCAAAGTTCATGATGCCGGAATAGAACGATTCCGCCTCATCAAGATTTTTGGCATAAAGACAGGTTTCAGTGATTTTCATAATTCATTTCCGCTTTTCTTGATAGTTATAGCTATATACAGAAAGTAATCATTTTCAACCGGTGTGTCTGCCCTCAGGAGAATAGATCAGAAGCTGATACATTTTCCGGGAAATTATCCAGAGTACCGCCAATATGATTTTTGAGTCCACTCCGAAAAGTCAGATTAAGAACAAATGTTTATAGAACGCTTATTTTCAGAACGTATGACTTTTCGGAGTGGACTCATTTTTTGATGAATCCCGGCCGCCTAATCCGATCATTATTCAGTATAAAGTGATTTGAATTTACCGTAATACTATCATGCAAAATTGCGGGCATCGCTCAAATGAACCTCGATACCTGGTACGATTATTCTTTGACGGACGCCGCGACTGCGCGGCGTTTACGGGTGTGAGAAAGCGTGTTTAAAACCACTCGGGCCGGCCAAAACCCGCTGTTTTGTAACCGGGAGTAATTGGCTACTTTACATTATTAGGCGATAACCAAAATGTTGGTATGAATAAACAAATTAACTGGGGAATGATCGGATTGGGCAAAATCGCCCACCGTTTTGCTGAAGACCTGATGCGTTCAAAGCGCTCCAAACTGCAGGGTGTTGCCTCAAGAGATATCAATAAGGCAAAAGAATTTGGCAGCACATTCAATTCGGTACGGTGCTATGGTTCGTATGAGGAGCTCGCCTGCGACCCTGACATTGATGTTGTATACATTGCCACACCGCATGCCTTTCACCATGACCATACTATGATCTGTCTGAAAAATGACAAGGCCGTATTATGTGAAAAACCGATGGGAATAAATGCCGGTGAAGTAAAGAGTATGGCAGAGGAAGCCCGGTCCAGGAACCTGTTTTTAATGGAAGCCGTCTGGACCCGGTTCATTCCCGCCACTGCAAAACTGCTCGAACTTATTCACGATGACGTAATCGGGGATCTCTCATTTATACGTTCTGATTTTGGTTTCAGGTCAGCTCACGATCCTGAAAGCAGGTTGTACAATAAAGCTCTGGGTGGAGGCTCACTGCTGGATATAGGAATCTATCCCGTCTACCTGAGCCTTTTAACACTGGGCATTCCCACCGAGATTAAGGCCATGGCGCGCATAACCGAAACTGACGTCGACAGCTACTGTTCTATGCTTTTAAGCTATGAAAACGGTGCAAAAGCAGTACTGGAATCGACAATTGAGGCCGACACGCCAACAGAAGCGTATCTTCACGGCAGCCGCGGCTCTCTGAAACTCCACAGCCGTTTTCATCACAGCGAGAAAATTACCATCTCAAGAAACGGGAAAGAAGAAATCCTGGATATAAAATATCAGGGTAACGGACTCATATATGAGATTGAGGAGGTAAACAGCTGCCTGCTGCAAAACAGAACGGAGAGCTCAAAATTACCTTTACAAACGAGTTTAAATTTAATTACCGTGCTCGACCAAATAAAAAAAGAGATCGGCCTGTCGTATAGTTCGTGATTGTAACAGTTTCCCTGAATATAAGATTAGGGAAGAGAAGATGGCCTGATAAGCACGTAAGAAAAATAAAAAAAAGGTATCACAGCATCCATAACGGAATAACCGTGCTAACACAAACCCGCACAACACTGAAATAGTTAAATAACCAAAACAGCAGCCAGTTATCCGTTTAACAATCTGTGTATAATAAAGAGCTGACCGGTGTGATATGCGCTATGTTCGATAATCAATTCAGCCTGCCGCAGCATATTGTGGGATTCATTTGATTTGAAAGGTGCCATAAGCTGAGTGTCGTCACTGAGCAGCAGATCACAAAATTCCTCTCTTTCATCAAAGTAGGTGTTTATAAGGCGACCCCACTCATCTTCATTTTCCGGCCCCGTTTTTTCAGGCCAGTAGTCATCGGGCCAGTTTGGGGCCTCGTAGTCATCAATGCGGCAGTACTCAAGAATGTCTGACTGGGCATACCAAATATGATAAAACTGCTGGTAAAATGAGTAAGGGAGGCCGTCGGGCACGGTTCCGATTTTTTCAAACGCCATGTTATCGAGTACGGTATCGATCGGGGCAAAGGCTTGTCCGCCATTAATATGCTTTACGAGCTGTTGCTTTATCAGTGTTTGATTTTCCATATTCCTTTGATCGTTGCTCTCAGCATTATTGTATATCTGATTTACAGAACAAACGTGAGTTTCCGGTTATGAGTTCAGAATAAGGTTTATTCAGGCATCAAAAATGGCTCACTCGTTAAATATACAGGTTTATCTTACTGATTATCTCTTCTTCCGATTCATATCCCCCGAACCGGTAATTCCATATCCTTTACACAATTCCCTTCAGAATTCAGCTTCAACAGATCTATTCCCTCCTTTTTTACCTCAATAAGCCGCCAGGAGAGCGTCTCACCGTCAAAGAGCAGCCTGCAGAAGTAGTTGTCCTCCGTCTGAACCGTGTAGTGGAACTGCTGTGCTCCTCCCCTGTAATCATTATGGTACATCGTGATCTTCCTGATCTTGAAAGACTCCCCTGTTTTCCGCTCAAAGCGGTATGGGGTAAAGTGGTAGGGTAGTTCTTTTCGTCGAAATCCGCGCGTTACAAACAACACGCTTACTGGTTCATATATAGCTGCTTTCATAAAAGGCCTTGCTCTGTTTTTGATGAAGTATAATCCGCAATAGTGACAACTATCGTCACCCTGCCTGGTGATGAAATCATATAAAAGAATCGATGTAAGAGCAGAGTATCAGAGCTCACTCATACTAATTACCCCAACAAGTATTTAACCATTGAAGAAGTTCTGTTGATTGTCGTATATTTGAAGTCTTGAAAAAGATGGGTTTGTTCGGTTAAAGACAAAATCTATCTGAAATTTGCCTCGGTGGCGGAATTGGTAGACGCGTTGGACTTAAAATCCAATTGGTATTTAAATGCCAGTGCCGGTTCGAGCCCGGCCCGAGGTACTCAAATAAAGCCTAAGTACATTGCAATCCAATGTGATTCAATTACTTAGGTTTTTTAATTTTTTTAAAAGGATTTAACTTCGTAGAACAAACCCAATATTCCCCTCCCCTTCTTCAAAATCCCTATCAGGCAGTATTTACCGTCAAAAAGCTACTCCACCCTCCCCATATTCACGCCCTTAACCAGTAAAACAACCCGAATCTCCATCAAAAAGCACTGGAATAGCTCCTGGTCCGGGCGCCGGGCAATAACAACCTCTCAGTGCTATCATGTTAGAAAGTAATTTTTGAGTTTACTATCTTAATAAAAGAGTTAACTATCTAATTATCGATATCTGTGAAGTCAACATCCTGCGGATCCATTTTATTCTGCTGATTTTAATAAAACCCTGACGTAAAACCTGCGTACTAAGAAAGGACACAATGAATAGCATAGGGTGTATACCTATGCCACAGGCAACGCGAGAGCATAATCACATCAAAAACAGAACATGTTTAACAAGAAAGGGATGAATGTATGAAAACTTTAAAAACCTTAATGACCGTACTTGCCGTTTTGATCTTGGCGGGCTGTTCAGCAAACAAAAGCAGAACCGTCGATGATATCCTTAACTCCCCGTTCAGGGTGTATCAGATTTCCGGATTCGACGGGCCCAATATCGACATCAATAATGACAGCCTTGCCCAGTTCCTGGTTGCACTGCACTACGATATTCCGCTTTCTGAGATTGAACAGGAACTGAACTGGAGTCCTGAAACAACGGAGAGCCACATCAATGCACTGATTGAAAACAAGCTGCTCAAAAAAGAGGGAGATGACCTTAAGCCGGCCCTCGGGGTATTCACGCTGGAGCGGGGGAAACTAATGGAGGTAAAAGCCCGGAACGTCGCGAACGAAATTGCAGATAGCGTATCCGGCCGGCTGCCGGAGATCAGGGCCATCCATGATGAATCGAACATCTCACAGAAACATGATTTCCGCGAGCTGTCTCTCTTCTACCTTAGCAACGTCGTCCTCGATAATTTTCAAATAGAGCAGGTTGAAGAGGCGTTTTTAAACCAGGAGCGGCCGTTACGAAACGGAAGCCGGTATTACCTTGGCATTGTTGAAGATGATCTTGCCGCCGACACCGAACCTTATGGCATGTATGGCAACATGGGCCTTCACTGGAGTGACTCCACAGGCATCTCCGTGTATGGGAACCGGCGAACATCGTCGAACCCGGGCTGGGACAATTATGAAGACAAGCAGATCCATGTGTTTGATGAACACGATACGGAGCTGATAACCCGGACCATGCCCGAGCTCTTTTTCCCGACGCTGCTCGATATCCTGAACAGAAACCGGCCCGATTTTGAAGCCACCTACCGTGAGCTGAACTTTGATGATGAAATCTCCTTTGAAGAGTTCTTTATCTTCTGGTACCACTGGATTTACACGGAAGCGACGGACGTTCTTATTGAAAGAGACATCATCACGGAACCACAAAACGACATGTTTTACTACCAGAGGGCAGTAAATTTTTGAGTAGTGCAGACGGTATTCTTTATAAAAACCAACAAAAAAATGAGACCACCCACCTTCCGGGTGATCTCATATCATGAAAAGAAGAAGCTTCCCGTTTATCTGTTCTCCAGATCCACGTAGTCCCGTTTGTTCGGGCCAACATAGATCTGCCGCGGACGCGAAATGGGTTCGTTGTTATCTCTCATCTCTTTCCACTGGGCAATCCAGCCGGGGAGGCGTCCCAGTGCAAACATTACGGTGAACATTTCGGTTGGGATACCAATGGCACGATAGAGGATGCCGGAGTAGAAATCGACGTTCGGGTAGAGCTTCCGCTCCACGAAGTAGGAATCATTCAGTGCCACCTCCTCCAGCGATCGGGCAATCTCAAGGAGCGGGTCGTCAATTTGGAGCTCATTCAATACTTCATCCGTTACTTTTTTAATAATTTTGGCCCGCGGATCGAAGTTTTTATACACGCGGTGTCCGAATCCCATCAGGCGGAAATCACTGCTTTTATCTTTTGCTTTCTCCACCATTCTGGCAACGTCGCTGCCTTCGCGATGAATCTGTTCCAGCATCTCAATCACTTTTTGATTGGCACCACCGTGCAGCGGCCCCCAAAGGGCACAAACTCCCGCAGAGATGGCCGCGTACAGGCTGGCGTGGGATGAGCCGGCCATCCGGACCGTGGATGCCGAGCAGTTCTGTTCGTGATCGGCGTGCAGAATCAAGAGCGCGTTCAGGGCTTTCACAATGGTGGGGTTGATCTCATACTCCTCCGTGGGAAGCGCAAACATCATGTGCAGAAAATTAGAGCAGTAATCCAGCTTGTTCTGCGGGTACATAATCGGAAAGCCCTGCGATTTCCGGTACGACCACGCCGCAATGGTTGTGATTTTTGCAATCAGCCGGCGGATCGTCAGGTCAACCTCTTCCGGATCCAGTTCGGATCCCTGGGCGTTCGGGTAAAATGTAGACAGAGCTCCGATCATGGAAGCAAGGACGCCCATGGGGTGCGCCTTGGCCGGGTACCCCTCGTAGAGCATTTTCATATCCTCGTGAATAAGGGTATGCCGCGTAATTCCATTTTTAAATGTTGCTGACTCTTCTTTACCCGGAAGCTCTCCGTAAATCAGCAGGTAGGCCACTTCCAGAAACGAGGATTTTTCAGCAAGCTGCTCAATGGGATACCCCCTGTACCGAAGCACTCCTTTTTCTCCGTTCAGAAATGTGATGGCGCTTCTTGTGGCTCCCGTACTTTTATACCCCAGGTCGGACGTTATAAGGCCGGTATCGCTCCTCAGATTCGTGATATCTATCGCTTTTTCTCCTTCACTTCCCTCGATTATATCAAGTTCGTGGGTATCATTTCCTATGATTAGCTTTGCTTTGTCCATACCGGATTCCTCATTTAATTTTTCTTTTCTGTTTTTATTCCATGAACATAACTGATTGGAAGCGCTTCCTGCATAAGAGTTCGTTGGATGCCGGCATCAGGGAATTTCCTATAGATGTTTTGGATGTTATCTGCTTGTTAGAATTAGAGTACGGAATAATAAATGGTAAATGAACCGAAAATCTTCATAAAACCTCACCCAATTCTTCTACCGTCAGATTAGATTGGGTGTGCATGGCAACAGAGGTTATGTGAGTGGTTATCCCAATTCTTATACCCGATAAAACTGGTTTGCTGTGAATTTCGAGATGATTAGGGCCATGCATGAATTTCAGCAGGTAACAGGCGGTGATGGTAAACAGAAAAAAGAGCGGGGGAGTCAGTAAGCTCCTTTTTTTGTTGCATTGACTGTGTGAACTGCGCGTATTAGACAGGACAACTGCACAAATCAGGAGGTTAGTTTAGAAGACCCCAGCTGGTCGCTCCGGCATCAAACTTGTCTGAAGTTGAGGGAATCGACGACTCGCACGAGCCGGAGAGTACTGTTCGAAGGCCGTGGCATCTAAGAACATAAGACTCATCTCTGTCACCTTGCCCGTGTCCCACTCACCGATGGGCTGGTTGAAGGTATTGGCACCCGTTAACAGACGGTTATGTCCATGACCGGGTTTTACAAACCGTATTTTTATTGCTGATAAGATCTCTTGCCTGAATAATTCATAAATAGTCATAAAAAAAGGGTGTTTTTGAAGTATATCTCTATGATATTTATTATCTTAGAGTTGCAAAACACAAACAAAAACACCCATGGATAAATCTACAAACTTTTC
>Ga0081527_100049_pt1 | contig 117968 bp, 98 predicted proteins | sample HotLakmasection5_FD_70992 | JGI IMG/M metagenome (GOLD analysis project Ga0081527, IMG submission 70992) | Hypersaline microbial mat communities from Hot Lake, Washington, USA - Section #5 (SPADES assembly) (version 2) | ecosystem: Environmental > Aquatic > Non-marine Saline and Alkaline >...
AGCCCCTTTGGGGCAGGGTCTGAAGAAACCTCTTTTATTAGCGATTTACTTTCCGGATCCTGACTCATAAAAAAGGTTTAAAAAAACAAACTCTCCAAGAGTAATTCGTATTGCAGGATGATTCAAGTACCCACACCGATCAACATAGAGCCACTATTTATTAGCTCCGGTAGAAATAAGAGTACTAAAGCCAATGTTCAATACCCTGTGAATTTGTTTTTTCCGACAGATTTGTTGGTTAACCAAAAATTATCATTAATTTATGGTTTGGCTATAGTTCATCTAAGAAACCAGGCTAAAGAAGTGCATTTCCGGTATTTAAATCATGTTTTTGATCAAAAAAATTAATCCTCTACTGTGACTAAACTTTATTCGTTCATTTTCTTTTCAGTTCTTTTATTTTCATGTACGGCTGAGACATCTGATGTTAAAAATATTTTTGAAGGACCTAATCCCTGGCCGGATATCCGTAATGAGCGAATTCAAAACCTGTTGCCAAAGGCGATGGAGCGATCGGGCACCGATGCATGGGCAGTTCTCTGCCGTTCTAATAATAACGACCCGCTTGCCCGTCACATCGGCTGCGAAAATGCAGTAGCACCGGCAGTCTTTCTCTTTGAGCTCAGGGATGGCTCGATCTATTCAACAGTATTTACGCCTCCGGGTGAGGCCTCGGCACTGCAGGATATTGCCCTTCACGACAGCATTGCCGTTATAAGCCGATCACCGGGAGCACTGGTTACGGCTGCAAACTACATCAATGAAAATATTTCGGGAAGGCTTGCGCTCAACGTCAGTGAGAATAATGAAATTGCAGACGGACTGAGTTACAGCCAGTATATTCAGTTTACAGAGATGCTTAATCAGCCGGTGAAAGACAGTATCATCTCTTCTGAAGAGCTGGTGTTCGAATGGCTGTCGGTGAAGCTTCCGGCAGAGATTGAAATCATGAGAAAAGCAGCTGAGATTACGGCGCAATGGCAGGTCGAAGCCTATCAGCAAGTTGTTCCCAATGAAACGACAGACAGGGATGTCGCCGATTTTCTGGAGGCAAAGATGCGGGAACTGGGGGTGTGGGATGCCTGGTCACCGGATCAGAATCCGGCAGTAAATTCGGGTCCGGATCGCGGACATGCACACCCAACGGAACGGGTTATTCGTCCGGGTGACGTAATCCAGATCGATTTTGGCATTAAAGTGCACGATATGTGGGTTACAGACATTCAGCGGTTTGCATATGTGCTGGCCCCTGGCGAAACCGAGGCCCCGGAACACATACAGCGCTATTGGAACGTGGCAAGGGACGGCAGCAGAATGGTATATGAGGTGCTGCAGCCGGGAATAACGGGCCTGGAGGCCGACAGGGTTCAGCGGGAATGGATGGCCGAAAACGGATCCCAAAATGTGATGTGGAACACCGGCCACCCCGTTGGTTATGTGGCGCACGACGTGGGGCCCAGCCTGGGAGGAGCTCAGGAAGGAAGGGACCCCTATCCCACAGCGTTTAAAGAGCTGCGGGTCGGCAACGTCTTTGCCTACGACGGGTTTTATAAATGGGATATCGAAGGCGGTACAAAAACGATATCTGTTGAAGAGATGGTCGCTATAACCGAAAATGGAGCTGAGTATTTAACGGATCCTCAGCAGGAGTTAATTTTAATTTCGTCTGATTAAAATCCTACTTCTCAGCCGTGATCAGTTTTTGGAAATTATTTGACCCGGGTTTTTCAACAGTTCCGAAGCTCCACTGCCGATCCATCACCTTTTCAATAATTGCTTTTTTGGATTCATCCGGATCTTTGAGTGTGGAAGCAATTTTATAGCAGAGCACAACTGTGTGGGCATACATTTCGCGGTCGTATAGATTATTCAATTGCACTGACGTACTTCTGTAAACCCACAAAAACAGGGCAGAGATAAATTCAATGATAGCTGCCCCGCCAATAATCAGAAAGTTGAATGTAGCCGCGTCCGGTATATCCAACCCGATTTGCTCCACGGGTGCCACATACAGAGCCAGGCCGCACAGCAACAAAATAAAACCAAGCCACATGGCCAGAACACTGTTTCTGAAACTTCTTCTGGATTGATTAATACCTGTTGTGTAATAGGCCTCAAGATCGGTACGGCTGTTTTTGAGAAGTTCAAGGAGATCCCCGGTGTCGCTGCCCCGAAACCGTTGTATGGCCGCCTCTTCCGTTTCGCGGGCGGTTTCCCTTGCCTTTCTGGCGTCGCTGTCTTCAATTATAAAATAGATATCCAAAAGGTAATTGGTACAATTTATAGCATGCATTACCACCCATATCGGAATACTGATAACAAATGTAAGCCCTATAAAAGCAGGTAAAAAATGCCACCATCCCTCAAAGATCCAGTTCCAGAGATCAGGAATAAGAACAATCCAGAAAAGATAGAACGCAGGAAGAGTCACTAAAAAAACAACGGCAACGTAAATCCAGCCGAGCATCAGTAGTTTTGGGTTTCGTTCAAGATAACGGCTGATTTTGTCGTTTAAAGCCGGTTTTTTTCCCGGGGCCGTATCTTTATTTTCACCGGAGCCTTTAAAATCATCGCCCTGCTGTAACGGTTTCATCAGTTCTTCCGCTTCACCGGATCTGTTCATGATTCTCACCTTTGGATAGTTGTGGGTTGAAAAACGGCTCAGAAAAAAGATGTGCTGCAGAATGAGCCGGTTGGTTCTCGTGAATTTATAGAAAAAACAAGGAATGGGTCAATAGTTAAAAACCCAAAATAAATTGGTTGAAGGGGGCCAATAGATTTGCTTAATACCTGAGTTCGAATATAAACTTGGGGGTGTTTATGGTACGTTGATCAGGGCTTGGAATTAAAAAATCGACTGCCTGATTTTTTTCAACCACCCCTTCCCAAAGGCCCCAAAGGGATGCCTTGGGCAGATCCCTGCGGGGAAATGAGGCTGTCCAATAAGTATAGTTGATTGCAGCTCAACTTAAATTATTTAGCTTCATTTTAAATAGATGTAGCACGAGTTCTTCGTGTTGCCTGGTGTCCTCGTGTCCTCGTGGCAAAGACCTTCAGTTTATTGCCACGAAGACACAAAGGTATTATAAAAAAGAGGCCGCCCTTAATTTGGTACATTTAAGTTCTTCACACTTAAACCAAACCTAAAGGAGACCTCTTATGAATAATTCACAAACAGTATACATAGGTATCGACCTACATAGCAATACCTCTACGATAGGGTACATGAATGAACAAGGCGAATATTGTGGGCATTACAAAGTGCAAACCACTCCGATGAATCTGATTAACCAGATTACGGGCATCCCGGGTCAGGTAAAGAAGTGCACCCTTGAGCAAAGCAATATCGCTTTTTGGGCAGCGGAGTTTCTGCAGGACCATGTCGATGAACTGATCGTCTGTGATCCTCGTCATAATGCCTTGGTATCGGCTGGCGAAAATAAAAATGATCGACTTGATACACTAAACTTATGTACGCTCCTTCGGTTGAATCAGCTCAAGGAAGTATGGAGGCCAAAACAACTGGGGCTTCGCCGCCTATTTTTCCATCAGGTCAAAGAGTATCACCGGTTGACCAAGTCCCTGTCGATTCACAAGCGTCAGTTACGCAGCTTTCTTAGCCATTGGGGAATACATAGCAAGGTAGTCAAAGCAGACTATGAGCGGCCTGAAGCCTTATTATCGGAGATAAAGAATGAACTATTGGTCGAGGAGTTTTTAGAAAAGGTTGAGGTTATTCAATATCTGGGTGCCCGCAAGAAGCGTCAACTCCAGCGGGTGGAGAAGACCGGAACCTCCTTTGCAGAGATTAAAGAGTTTTTAAAGATTCCGGGCGTTGGTTCGGTAGGTGCCCACACGTTTTCGGGTTATATCCAAACCCCGCACCGTTTTCGAGGTCCATCACAACTCATAAAGTTTTGTAAGCTGGCCGTCCGTAAGTTTACCAGTGACGGGAAACCAGTTCGTAGTGAACGCCTCAGTAAAGCCGGGCATGGACGATTAAAAAATCTGGCTCATATTTGTTGGAAGAGTTCTTTAAGCGGTGATAATGAGGTCAGTCGGTATTTTCACGACTGCCTGGAGTGTGTGGGAGACCAGGTGCATGCCAGACTGACCACGCAGCGAAAAGTATTGATTACCATGTGGGCGCTTTGGAAGAACGAAGAGTCCTATGATCGCAAGAAATTTATTTATACCTGTGAGGATTCCATCCGATAGCTGCTGGTTTGGTGGCACTCTGTGCTGACCGGGCTGGCAAGAATCGGGCTGCCGGGACAGACTCCACTCGCCTGTGTCTAACCCCAAGACGTGTTCTTGGAGGTTCAACACCGAGCTTAGTCACCCGGCCTGGAAACCCCATACGACCTTAATCCACAGAGATAACATCCTGTGAGATTCAGATATAAGTCTGGTTACAGAAAACCGAAACACAGCAACGGGTCGGACGGATTCAAACCGATCTGGTCAATAAAAGCATAGATGTGCTTGAATCACCACTATTGGAATCACGAATGTATCATAGATCAGGGCGACGTAAAACTCAAAAATGAGTCGATAACGTCATGGGGAGTGTACATCCTTGACTTTCTTTTTTATAAAAGACTCAAAGGTTCACGAAGCAAACTTTAATTATTAAGGCCCCATAAATCAAAACCATCTTTTTGGACAGCCTCACTATTAATGCACTTTGGTGAAGATTAAGAATCGAACTCAGCTTTAATGTAAGTGACAAATGTTATTGGATCTATTCTTTCAAACTGTTCGAATCACGTCCGTTTGAATCCATCCGTACATGCCATTTTCAAGGCGAATATAGTACCACCCGTCTTCCGGCTCGCTCTCTTTATGATCTACCTGCATGATGTACCCCTCGTACGCGGTGCTTATGACGGGAGAATTTTCTGAGGGCTGCTGATGAACGGCTTCCTGCCTGTGAACCATCACGGCGGTGTCGTAGCGTTCGGCTCTGTATGTGATGATGGAAACCAGGATTAACAGCGCAGCTGTAAGTGCAAACGCGACGTAGCTGCTAAGACGTAAAAATCGCCTGAAGTCTGCGCGAAACCAGGACCCGATGAGCAGAGCTGTGCCGGTATAGAGAAAGAAAAGGGCGACAAAAGACAGCGTTGTAATACCTATGGCCTGCTCAATAAATCCCAGAAAACGAATCCATGGAAGCTGTGGAAGAACGGCAGACTGACGCGGAAAACGGTCGTTTACATACTGAAGAGCGGTTGCGGCGCGATCTTCTGTCTCTGGAGATTCACTCGCTTTTAAGAAAGAGTATTTTGCCATCCCCAGCGAGTCGAGCTGTACGTAACTTATGCCGAGATTCAGCCAAAGGGCTCCTGACACGTAACCGTCGCGGCTGATAGATTTGTAGGCATCAATAGCCTGAGCGTACTCTCCGCTTTCGAGCAGGCTGTTTGCCTCATCAAAACGGGTTTGCTGTCCATTCGCATCAATCCAGAAGAAAAAGAGCACAGGGAGGCAAAGAGTGAAGAATAAATTTCTCATTCAAGCTCCTCTTTTAACTTCCTGAACAGATTTTCCGATTTGATTATATCGCTTCGAAAATCAGTTGCATCGCCGGTTGGGGCATAGCTTATGGTGGCAAATTTATCGAGCAGTTTGCGCAGATCGCTCTGAGTACCCTCAGAAATTCCTTTTTCAGATATCTTTTCAAGAATTTCTTTATCCGACAGGCCGGCCTCAGGGAGTGCGAGTTTATCAGAAATATAGCCCGTTATGGCTTTATGAAGGGTGTTATAAATCGGTTTAGCATTGCCCTCGTTAACAATGTTCCGTGCTTCATGAAAAAGATCTTCCGCCTTTTGCTCTGCATAGTGAAGCCGTGCAAACTCTTTATCACCCTGTAAACGGTTTAGCAGCCGCTTGTTGCGAAGCGCAAAAATAAAGAGAGCGACGGGCAGAATGAACAGAATCCAAAACCAGAACTTTTTAAATGGATTGCCGGCTGATGAATCGGCTGAGGTCCAGCTGGCGAGCCCCGTTACAGGCTGAAGCCTGAACGGTGCTCCCGTATCGCCGCCGGCAACCTGTTCGCCGGGAATCACCTCAAAGGTAATTGACGGAAGGGTAAACGTATCGTAGCGGTTGCGATCGGGATTAAATACGGCCACCCGCGAAGATGGAATTTGGTACCTTCCGGGTGCGCGGGCAGAGATCAGTTCAGAAAATGTTTTACTTCCCCTGATCGTGAGCCCCCGGCGCTCGATGTTGCTGCTTTCCTGCGGGGTATAGCGCTCAAGTCCGTCGGGGAGGGTATACTCCGGGCGGCTTATGAGCGGAATATTACCCGTTCCCTCCACCGTCGTTACCAGCTCTACCGTTTCTCCTGTTTCTATTCTGTTCGACGAAAGCTCTCGCTCTACCCGTAAATTTCCCACGGCATTAATTGTGAGGGCATTCCCGGGGTCAGGAAGAGACTGCACGTTTAATTTCACCGGTTCAGATTCAAGCGAAAGGCGCCTCTGGTTGGCCCCGGATCCAAAAAAACTGCCAAACGGGTCGTTTCTGGACGGCTCTTTTCGAACGCCCACATTCATGCTGAACTCAGAAAGAGACAGTTCTCCGCTTCGCGTGGGGAAAAGGGCATATCTCATTAAAGCGGCTTTTCTGTATCGAACTCCGTTCAGTATTGTTGACTCGGCCTGCGGCTGACGAATATTTTCCAGTTCCTCTTTCCAAAATCCATCGGTTCTCCATCCGCTTGCAGGCTGAAAGGATGATACCTCAATTCCCTGCTTAAAATACAGAATAATGCTGGCCACGATCTGCTCCCCAATTACAGGTGTTTCTGTATTCAGGTCGAGCTCCAGGAAGATATCGGGCATCTGACGGCTGCCATCCTGAGTGATCTGACCGCGGTCGAGTATCTCAATGTCGATTGGCTCCGTTTTATACTCTTCATCCCCGATAGTCACCGTAACTGCAGGGATTGTAAAATTTCCGTTAGAACGGGCAACATATGAATAGGAATAGGTGATGGAGGTGGTTGTTCGCCCGTTCACAATAGAGATACTGGTACTTCGCGACGGAGTAGAAGAGAGCAGCCTGGTTGAGGGGATTTCCGGAGGTTCAGGCAACGAAACATCACTCATTGTTGAGCCTGTAATTTCGATCTGAAGGGTAAACTGCTCGCCTGAAAAAATCCTGTTCTCAGAAACGGTTGACTGAACGGTAAAATCCTGTGCGTAGCTGCTGTTCGCGAGCAGAACGAAGGGCAGAACAATCAGAAAAAAGAGAAACCGAAGAGACTGTTTACCAATCTTTGTCATTGCCGGACTGAGCTTGAGTAGATTCCTTTTTTCTGTTTTCGAGAAGTTCGCGTTCGAGCTGTTTTAACGCATCCAGAATATTTTCAGCTTCTTGTTCTGTCATATCGATCGGTATGGGCTGCTGTTCATCCTCACCCTGCTGATCCCGGGGGTTCTGCTGCTGATTTTCATTCTGAGACGGGTCTTGATTTTCATTCTGCTGATCCTGGTCATTTTGTGAATTCTGATTCTCCTCGTTTTCCTGATTTTGATCCGAATCGGATTCCTGCTGCTGATCTTCCTGCTGTTGCTCTTGCTGCTTTCGCAGAGCAAGCTCATAATTATGCCGGGCATCCTCGTCGTCAGGATTATTCCTCAGCGCTTCCCTGAAGTAGTTCAGCGCCTCATCGTACTGCTCAAGGTCGGTAAGCATTTTACCGGTATTATAATCGGCGAGAGATTCATCAACAGGATTTTCAACCAGCGATTTATACCTGCTGAAGGCGGTTTCCGCTTCCTCGGTATTGCCCATCTTTGCGAGAGCATTGCCAAGGTTAAAGTGCAGTTTTGCATTTTCGGGATCGTCTGCAATTGCGGATCTGTATAGCTCGGCAGCTTCCTGGTAGTTGCCGTTCTTGTAGGCCTGGTTTGCCTTGCGGGCATCATTCAGTGATGATCCGGTGAGCAGAATAAATGCGAGAAAGAGAGCAAAAACTTTCATGTTCTCAGATTATTGATTGTGTTAAACGTTCAAAAAAGTAACGTTCCGAATGGTTGCAGAGTATATATCAGTCCTCTTCATTTATGATGGCAAGGGTTTCGTCATCCATCTTCAGATTGGTGAAAATGTTTGAAACATCGTCGTTATCATCAAAAAGGTCCATCAGCTTCAGGTTTTTCTTCGCTGTTTCAGGATCGGCCTTGATCTCCGTCATCGGAATACGCACGAGCTCGGCTGATTCTATTTCGTATCCCTGCTCCTCAAGAGCTTTTCGGATATCGATCAGGTCTTCGCGTGAGGTGGTAATGCCGAAAAAATCGTCAGTTGCCTCCACATCTTCGGCACCGGCTTCAATGGCTTCGAGCATGAATTCTTCTTCATCGTGGCCCTCTTTTTTTACCTGTATTGAACCCTTTTGCTCGAACAGGTAACCAACCGAGCCGTCGGTTCCAAGATTACCCCCGTGCTTGGTAAAGAGATGCCGAAATTCGCCGACCGTGCGGTTCAGGTTATTGCTGGTGGCTTCAATAAAGTAGGCGATGCCTCCGGGCCCGTACCCTTCGTAGGTCACCTCTTCGTAATTGGCCGAACCGTCGTCGAGCTCACCGGTTCCCTTTTTTATAGCTCTTTCAATATTGTCTTTAGGCAGATTAACAGACTTGGCGTTTTCAATCGCCAGGGACAATCGCGGGTTGGTCGCGGGATCGCCGCCGCCTTCCCGTGCCGCTACGGTAATTTCACGGATGTGCTTGGTGAAGGCTTTCGATCGTTTTGCATCTTCTTTTGCCTTCTTATGCTTAATGTTTGCCCATTTCGAGTGTCCTGCCATAAGTCGTTCTTTAACCGGTGTGCGTTTTTTTGATAGGATACAAATATAACGGAATTCACAATTTTCACCTAACGCCTATCAGCAGTTCGTTCTGTTTGATGGTTTTTCTTTCTCATCGGTTTCAAGCAGCTCAATTTAATGCTCCCAGGAATGACGGGGAGCATGCGGGCAAGTCAAAAGATCATTATTTCAGCAGATGGCTGTATTCAGAATTCATTCCGGATAATAACATACACAATACCATTGTAATCCAGCGCTTATAAAAATAAATTGTAACACTGCCGAATAGTTAAACAAAAGGAGAAATTTTATGGCAATGCGAAAGAGAGTTTCATTTATATCACTATTTATACTGATTCTGATAGGCATTTCTTGCACACAAAGCTGCTCCAAACTGCAAACAATGCTCGAAAATAACACCGAACAAGAGAGTGATGCAGATGCTGCGGATGCACCTGAGCAGGCCGGTGATATTACTCTGGATACAGGAAAAGAATTTCAGTCGTTCCTTGCTGATGTGCAAAATATGAGGCGCAGCCGTATTGAGAATATGAGCTCGGTTGATTTAGTGGAGTATGGGGCCCCGGTTTTGAGGCTGATTGAAGATTCCCCGGTTTTCAGCAGTGAAACACTTTCAGAACTTGCAGAAAATCACCAGAAAAATGCAGGAGAGATTCGAACTATGAGCAGTACCGAATATAGGAAATGGAGCAGGGAGGTGGTTCAAACTGTTGAAGCCGGCCGCAGTGGCGAAATTGCACGCGATATTGAAACTGGCGAGCTGAAAGAGATTCTTTTGAACCTGAATAAAACCACGGCTTCGGAGAAGGTTTGCAGTTCACTTTTTAACAGCACCAAGGGGGCTGTTTATCTCTCGCAGGGCGAAAATGTGAACGCCGCCAATTCTGTTTGTACCGGTGGCACTGTATTTGTGATTCTTCCGGGTGTTCACCGTTTGGCAGCGGTTGAAATGTCGAAGAACAGTAATGTATGGGCTGGTTTGGAAGGAGCTGTTTTTGATGGGGAAATGACAAGGGAGAGAGCCTTTAATGGCGGCCTGGCCGGTAACACTGTTCGCGGAATAGAAATAATAAACTACACGGATTTCGGACTTTACTCAGTGGGTACAGAAAATCTGATGGTAAAAGAGGTTGTTTTTAGAACAATTGGTGTGGATAAAAACGGACAGTCGCGAGGTGCAGTGATGCTGAGTGAAGCGGAGAATATTGAAATTACGGAGTCGCATTTTTTTGATGTGGCTTCTTCTGTTCGGTTTGTAAGCAGCCGGGGTCCGTTACAAGTGACCGAAAACAGTGCGCTAAACAGCGGGAGAAATTTCTTTCAGTGCGATAAATGCAGGGGTGGCGGCATTCGCATTAACAGAAATTCCATGGAACATGAGCGTGGTATTGGCACAGAGCCGCTGGAAGACTGGATAAATATTTACCAGTCGAGCGGAATGGACAGCGACCCGATACAAGTGAATTTTAACCGCGCCCGCGGACACAGCGATTCAAAGACGGGATCATTCATTATGCTGGGGGATAGTGGCGGCTCCCATCAGCTTGCATCAGGAAATATTGGCGTAAATCCCGGTCAGGTGGGCATTGGTATAGCGGGCGGGAGCCACATTAATGTTGAAAACAATAAAATGTACAGCGAGGCGTGGGAGGGCAGCAATGTAGCCTTCTACTCTGCACTCTATTCTGAAGAGTGTGAAAACCATCAGATGGCGGGTTCGGGAAATATTGCCCACTGGAGAAACAGCAGCGGACAGCTAAACCGCTCCTGGACCGATGGCAAGTGCGGAATTTCCATTGGTCAGATACGCTCGCGGGTTCAGGAAGACAGGAACCTCGGGCCTGAAATATGGGATGAATGGCAGCCGTAAATCAAAAGTGAAACAATTCACCCCGTAAAAAACGAATTAACTCCTGCTGTGGTTTACAATGATGTTATATATATGTATCACAGTTTGGTTACCTTATTTGGGTTTTAAGAACGATCAAAAAAAGTAAACGGGATTACGTATGAATATCGGAATTGTTTGTTATCCAACGTTTGGCGGCAGCGGTGTTGTTGCCACGGAACTCGCAAAAGGGCTGGCAAACCGCGGCCATAATCTGCATATTCTGAGCTACTCGAGGCCGGCCAGGCTCGACTCTTTCCGCACGGACATAGCCTATCATGAGGTGGACTTAAGCACCTACCCGCTTTTTGAATATCCGCCCTACGATCTTGCACTGGCCAATATGATGGTAAACCTGATTCAGTACGAAAAGCTGGATATTCTTCATGTTCACTACGCCATCCCCCATGCAACCAGCGCCTACCTGGCTAAGCAGATGGTAAACCGGAAGGCGTGCCAGGTGCCGGTTATTACCACGCTGCATGGTACAGACATTACGCTGATTGGCAGTGATCCCACATACAAGCAGGTCGTCGATTTTTCTATTAACAAGAGCGACGGGGTTACAGCAGTTTCAGAATATTTGAAGAGCGAAACCTATCGCCTGTTCGATATCAACAAAGAGATTAAAGTAATTCCCAACTTTATTGATCTGGATCGATTCAAAAAGTCGGAAAAGGAACATTTTAAAAAAGCGATATGCCCCGATGGCGAGAAAATTATAACGCACGTCTCCAACTTCCGGGAGGTAAAGCGGGTGCCGGACGTGGTGGAAGCGTTCAGCCACGTGCTGCAAAACGGCGTGGAAGCAAAATTACTGATGGTTGGTGACGGCCCCGACCGTGCGAAAGCCGAGCAGAAATGCCGCGAGCTGGGCATGTGCAGCCATGTGCGTTTTCTTGGAAAACAGGAGAAAGTAGAGGAGATTTTGTCAATATCTGATCTTTTTATGATTCCATCAGGCAGCGAAACGTTTGGCCTGGCGGCACTCGAAGCGATGAGCTGCAGCGTACCGGTAATCAGCTCCAATATTGGCGGGCTTCCGGAGGTGAATGTGGATGGTGAAACCGGTTACCTTTGTGAACTGGGAGATGTTAAAGCGATGGGAGAGTATGCTACCAAAATTTTAAAGGATGAGAAACTTCATAAAAAAATGTCAGACGCGGCAAGAAAACGGGCTGAACTTTTTGAGGAAGACAGAATCGTATCCGTGTATGAAGATTATTACCTCGAGATAAAAGAAAATATGGTTTGCGACTAGCCCGCCGGCAACCCCCTTATTCTTAAATCTTGTAAAACGGATGTTTGAATAGATTTTCTTTCAGATATTAATGCCACGTCAATTCCAATAAACTCTAACAAAGCATGAAACATCTGTTTACTATCGGCTCCGTGATCGGGAGCCTTTTCTTTTTTGTATTTCTTATAATGCCTGATACGACTCAGGCCCAGGCCAATTACGAGCTTGCCGAACGCTTCACCGGCGATAACATGCAAAACATGACCGGCAGCACATTTCTGAGAACCAACTGGTTAGAAGATGAAAATATCTTCTGGTACGAGTGGGAAAACGGGGATGGCAAACGCTGGGTGTATGTTGATGCCGATGATGAGACCAGGCGCCCCCTGTTTGATAACGAGGATATGGCTGCTCAGCTAAGCGAAACATTTAACCGCGGATTTGATTCCAAAGACCTCGATCTGAAGGAATTTGATTATGATACCGACCGCGGGTTTTTCACCTTTCATGTGGACAGCATTGAGTTTAAATACCATGTGAACCGGCGCGAGCTTGTAAAAGGAGACTCCCTCGAAGCCGAGGAGAGTGAACCGTGGGCAACCTACTCGCCCGACAGTACCTACATCGCGTTTGCCCGGGAGCACGATCTCTACCTGATGAAAACCGACGACCCCGACAGTACCGAAATTCGCCTTACTGATGATGGAGAACGCTGGTACAGTTTTCAGGCCGATCATGGCGATACTACAACAACAGAAAGGCTGAGGTCGAGAGCGCAGTGGTTTGAGGATGAAGAAAAACTATACGTGAAACGGCAGGACTGGCGCGAGGTAGACGAACTTTGGGTGATCAACACCGTTACAGACAGGCCGGAACTCGAAACATACAAATACAATATGCCGGGTGAGGAAAATCACTATCAGGATGAAATTCTTGTGTTTGATGTGGAAACGGAAGAGCATGTTCGGCTCGATACCGACAAGTGGCCCGATCAGTCCCTGGGAGGAGTCTATTTTAACGATGGTGGAATCTTCACCACCGAAGAATCGGATTATCTATATATCCTCAGGCGGAACAGAACGTGGGATGAGGTGGACGTAGTGAAGGCTAACACCACCACGGGAGAAACCGAAGTTCTCTGGTCGGAAACCAGCAAACCCTATTTTAATACGCGCTATGCCCAGCTTGGGATTATTAACGAAGGCGAAGAGTTTATTTGGTGGAGTGAGCGAACGGGATGGGGACAGCTCTATCGGTACGATGCGGAAGGAAACCTGAAAAACCGAATTACCGACGGACACTTTATGGTGGGAGATATCGCTGCAATCGACACCACAGCACAAACGATCTATTACGAAGGATTCGGGAAAGAAGAAGGCAGAAACCCATACTACTCTCACTACTACAAGGTTCGGTTCGATGGCTCCCGCCAGCAGCTGCTTACACCCGAAGAGGCCAATCACTCTGTAAGTATGAGCGATAGTCGCGAATATTTTGTGCAGAACTACTCCCGGCCCGATATGCCGACCAAAGCTGTATTGCGCGACAGGGATGGTGAGATTATCACCGAGCTCGAAGAGGTGGATATGGCCCGCCTGGAGGAGGCCGGATACAATTATCCCGAAAACTTCTCTGTAAAAGCGAAAGATGGAAAAACGGATCTGTACGGTGTAATGTGGAAACCGGCCGATTTTGATCCGGAGAAGAAATATCCAATTATCTCTTACGTGTACCCCGGGCCGCAGGTGGAGCCGTATCCCCGAAGTTTTTCGGTAGGCGGCACCTCAGCACGGGCACACTCACTGTCTCAGATCGGTTTTGTGGTCGTTGCCATGGGGAACCGGGGCGGCAGCCCGCTGCGGGAGAAGTGGTATCATAATTTCGGGCATGGAAACCTCCGCGATTATGCACTGGCCGATAACCGCTACGGAATTGAACAGCTTGCCGCAAATAACCCATACATCGACCTGGATAAAGTGGGAATTTACGGCCACTCCGGAGGAGGATTTATGAGTACGGCAGCCCTGCTGTTTTATCCTGACTTTTATAAGGTAGCGGTCTCATCAGCAGGTAACCACGACAATAACGTATATAATATCTGGTGGGGTGAAGTTCACCATGGCGTGGATGCAGAAACAGACTCGGTAACGGTTACAAATGATGACGGAGAGGAGGTAAAAGAGGAGAAGACCACCTTTGTGTCGAACATACCCTCAAACGCCGATCTGGCGGATAAGCTGCAGGGCCGACTGCTCCTGGTACACGGGGAAATGGATAACAACGTACACCCCGCAAACACCTATCGCATGGCCGATGCTCTTCTGAAAGCAGGCAAGCGCTTCGATATGATGATATTCCCGGAAGCTCGCCACGGATTTGGCCGCTACAGCGACTATTTTCAGCGCATGTTGTGGGATTATTTTGCAGAGCACCTGCTCGGACACTACCCCGAAGATATCGACCTGAATCTGCCGGAATAAGACAAAGGTAATTTCAAAACCGGTATGGAGTTAAGTCTGTACCGGTTTATTTTTTGATTAACAATTTTTTTATCAGAACCTCAATTCTCCACTACAGCTGAAGCCAGCTCCCGGCTCATCTCCCATAGCTGCCTGCCTGCATCGTCATTAAGGGCTGTTTTTGATGGCTCTATTGGCTTTGATTTGCTGAAATAGCCGCCGCTCAAGTTCTCAATTCCCGGTTCAGTGCACAGATAAATCGTGGTTGAAGCTCCTTTTTCGGGCGAAAGCATGAAGAAACGCCCAAGGTTAAACAGTTTGGCAAAAAAGGAGTCGCTATTTGCAGCGAAGTTTGTATTTACCACTCCCGGATGCAGTGAATACGCAGTGATGTTACTTCCTTTGAGCTCTCTGCGGAGCTGCCGCGTGAACATGATGTTGTACAGTTTTGAGTTGCCGTAGGCTTTCATCGCACTGTATCCTTTTTCGAGCTGCAAATCGCGTGGATTGAACGACCCTGATCTGTGGGCCTCAGAAGCTACATTGATAATTCTGGCGCTCTCTGTTTTTTTTAGCGCCGGCAACAGCTTATTCGTCAGCAAAAAATAGGCGAGATGATTTATTGCAAACGTAACTTCCAATCCCTCACTGGTGGATTCCCTGCTGCTCTGAGGCAGAATCCCTGCGTTGTTTACCAATATATTAACTGAAGGAAAATTTTTTCTGATGCGATTTGCGGTTTCCACGACGTTTGCCATCACGCTCAAATCGCAAATCTCAATGTGAAGATTTTTTTTGCCGGTCTCATTTTCAATGTCCTTTAATGCCAGGCCGGCCTTTTCCCGGTTTCGGCAAACCATCACCACTTCGAAATTCTGTTTTGCAAGTTCTAAAGCAGTTATTTTTCCAATTCCGGAGTTTGCCCCGGTAACAACGGCCGTTTTAATCATTGGTTTCTGTATTAGTGAATAATTTTTTGTGGATAAGAAGCGGATTAGATACAGACGGTTAGTTTCTGCCTCCGGTTTGTTATATGATTGAGGTTAATAACAAATTATTTACCATAGTACGTTTGCAGAATTCATTTTTTTCATCATATTGGTAAAGATTTTCTACTGCTTTTCGGGGGTAAGTATTCAGCAGTAGATATGATAAGGGAAATGATCGGTCCGTTTTGGATTGATCCGTTCGTAATTTTTACCAACATCAGCCTTCTTTAACAGCTGCTAAAACAGAAAAAAATGGGGAGTAACCCAAATAAAAGTTATAAGAGACTCTTTGTTCTTTTTTCGATGCTTCTTGTGGTTGCAGGTTTGGCTTCGGCACAGTCGGGTAGCGAAACATACAGACACGTATCAACGGGAGACGGTCTTTCGAATGGCCAGATTAATGATATTCTGCAGGACAGGCAAGGCTTTATATGGGTAGGAACCAATGCAGGGCTCGATCGCTACGACGGGTATTCATTTACAAATTACAGGAACGACCCGGCTACGGCATCTACTATTATGCGTGGTCCGGTGCGAACATTACTGGAAGATGGCGAGGGCAGAATCTGGTCGGGTTCCAGCGGGCTGAATATTTTCACACCATCAACAAGAGAGTTCGTCACCGTAAGTGTAGACGATTCAGTTCCGGAAATCAGGCTGGTTAACGATCTGCTTAAGGAAAACAATGGTGATACCTGGGTCGGAACTACGGACGGGCTGTACTATCTGCCAAAACAGGAGATGTTGACCGATACACTGCAGGCATCATTTTATCCCCTGCCAACTGAAGATGAAACACCGGCAGAGATTAAAGTTCTCGAACTGGCTGAAGACGGAAAGGTTTGGGTTGCAACTTCAACCAATTTGTTCATTTTCGATCCCGATTCAGAAACGTTTAGTTCAATTCCCGAACCCGATTCCAATACCCGGGATATTCTTTCCGGCAGTATTCAAGCCATGCTGCTCGACAGTGAAAATACCTTGTGGATTGGCTCATCTGCCGGGCTGGCACAGTGGGAAACCGGATCTGAAACACCCCGCAGAGTGGCGCGTCTGGGCAACAGCAGAATCAGCATGATTGGCCGCAGTGTACAAACTGTAACTGAAGATGAATCGGGAAACATCTGGCTCGGAACAAACAATATCGGTGCACTGCGCCTTACGCCCTCTTCTGGTGATGTAAAAACATACAGAGCGGGAACGGCTTCCGATGATAAAAGTCTTTCCGAAGATAATGTTCAAACCATCTATTCCGACAGGGACGGCAATCTCTGGTTTGGCTATCGGGATTTTGGCCTGACTCTGGTCTATTCACAATCTTGGAGCTACAGCTTTATGAGGGCAGCTGCTGACCAGGGAGCGTCCCAGCCGGCAAATTTTGTTCAGGTATACAAAGAAGACAGCTCGGGAAATGGATGGCTGGCCACCCACAAAGGGCTGGCTTTTCATCCTGCAGACGGAGGTGCAATAGAGAATTTTTTTCTGAACCCATTTAACCCGCTGATGGTGAAAAAGAACGAATTCATTGACCTGATTGTGGACGATGATTTTGTTTATATCATTACGCTAGACAGGGATCTGATGGAATTTAACCGGGAAACAGAACGATTCGACTGGATTCGCGTGCCATTTGCAGTAAATCAGTTCGACAGGATATCCGGTACGGATACCCATATTTATGTTGGCTCTGCCACGGACGGACTCTTTGTTGTGGACAAGGAAACAAGAGAGGTGGAGTATTTTCCAAATCCCGAAAACGAACCTGAAAACAGGGAAGCACAAGGCCTCTACCCCAATGTGGATGCAGACGGAAATGTGTATGTGCAGTCTGTAAATTCACTCTATCCCTATGTAGAATGGGATCTGTTTAGTTTTGATACGGCCAGCGGAGAGTTCACTATTTTAGACCTGGAATCTCCGGACGGGCTTACCGATTTCCGACCGCTTCAGGCATCTAAAACAGAACCCGGTGTGCTTTGGGGAGTTTTTGATGATGGAATTCTAAAACAGAACGTGCTAAATAACCAGAACTCATTCTATTTTCAAACCTACATGAGTACGGTAGATGACGTTCAGCCGGGTATCCTGGAGGATGAAAGCGGAGATTTATGGCTCGGCAGCAGTACAGGTATAATGCGGATGAAAACAGAAGGCGGTTCTGTAGACTTCTTTGAAGCCGACCCAGCCAATAAACCCGACTTTTTTAAGAACCCCGTGCAGCTAGCCAACGGTGATATTGTGTTCTCGGGAAATGGAGGGTTTACCCGCTTTAATCCTGAAGAGATGGAGCAGGACGACTACATTCAGTCGGTAAAAATTACGGAGCTTTGGTCAGGAGCAGATCTTTTTAATACTCTCTACGAAGAAAGGGATGAGTATGAGTTTGAGCACGGCGACAATAACATTTCCATTTCTTATATCGGGCTGAACTATAAAGATCCCATTTTTACACGATACCGATACCGGCTTCTCGGGTATGATGACCAGTGGAATGAGGTGGGTGTTCAGCGGCGTGTATTCTTTGCTAATCTGCCCCCCGGTGATTACACATTTGAAGTGCAGGCAGCACGTCAGTTTGGCTCTTTTTCAAGCGATATTGCCGCCCTGCAAATCTCAATTTCACCGCCCTGGTGGCAAACCTTTCCTGCCTACATCGCATTTATTCTTCTCTTTGCGGGTGGAGTTGTAGTGGTAGATCGGGTTCAGAAAAAGAGAGTGCTCAGTAAAGAGCGTGAACGAACACGCGAGAAAGAGCTGGCACAGGCAAAAGAGATCGAAAAGGCCTACACCGAATTGAAAGCTGCCCAAACGCAGCTGGTTCAGCAGGAGAAACTTGCAAGCCTGGGTCAGCTTACGGCCGGTATTGCGCACGAGATCAAAAATCCGCTGAACTTCGTAAATAACTTTTCTGACTTAAGTATCGAGCTGATTGAAGAGGTAAAAGAGGAGTTTGAAAAATTAAAAATAGATCCAAAGAACGAGGAAGAAGCGGAAGAGATCAGGGATCTGCTGGGAGATATCGAGGCCAATCAGCGCAAAATATTTGAGCACGGAAGCCGTGCAGACGGTATCGTTAAGTCGATGCTGCAGCATAGCAGGGGAGGTACGGGCGATATGGAGCCCGAGGATTTGAACTCCCTGATTAAAGAGTATGTAAACCTGGCCTTTCACGGAATGCGGGCCAATCCCAACCCGATTAATGTTGAGATTATTACTGAACTGGATGAATCTGTTGGAGAGATCAGGATGGTGCGCGAAGATTTTTCAAGGGTGATCCTTAATCTCTGCAACAATGCATTCGATGCAATGCGTGAGAAAGTAAATACAGTTTCAGCGTCAGACGGTAAATACTATCCCAAACTGATTGTGAAAACCCGTCTGACAGATCATAAGGTGCAAATTATTGTGGAAGACAATGGCCCGGGTATTCCGGACAATATACGGGATAAAATTATGCAGCCCTTTTTTACAACAAAACGCGGAACTGAGGGAACAGGACTCGGACTTTCCATTACAAATGATATTGTAAGTGCGCATGGAGGCACAATAACCATTAATTCAAAAGATCCTGATGATGAAGGAACCATCGCAGAGATACTTTTGCCCAAAAAATGAGGGTATAAATTATGATGAAATTTTTGGTGGTGGATGACGAAAAAGATGTGGAGATGCTTTTTCGCCAAAAGTTCAGAAAAGAGATAAAACGGAAAGAGATCGAAATGCAGTTTGCATTTTCGGGTAATGAAGCTCTTGAGATTCTCGAAGCAGCCAACCCGCCCGATGTGATCTATGTCTTTTCTGATATTAACATGCCGGGAATGTCCGGACTTGATCTGCTGGATACCATCGGGGAAAAATACCCAAAAATTAAAGTATGCATGATTTCTGCTTACGGCGACAGCGAAAACGTTGAGAGAGCCATCAATTCCGGGGCCAAAGGCTTTTTCTCCAAGCCGATTGACTTTAATTCCCTAAAAAAAGAGATCAGGGGAATGATTGAAAAACCCGCAGACAAAAATAGGTAACCCAATTTATCTGCCCGCAGAATCTGCTATTCCCAAGCAAACTTTTTCTATTTCGAAGATACTGTTTAGGATGATCTTGATAATGAAGTGCAGGTTAATACTATTTTTACTATTATCCTTCAGAAAGAGATGTATAAAACTGAAGTTAAATTGAGAGCCTACTATGAAAAGATCCATTCTATTTCTGTTAGTTCTGTTAGTTCTGTTTGTGGCTGCGGGCTGTGCGGAAAAGGCGGAGAACCTGCGAAGTGATCAGGTTACGGAGCTGTTCCCGACGATTTACCTGGCCGCAGAATCGAGACTATACGTTGATGAGTGGGGTGAACCGATTGATGGTGAATACACATCTGAGGAATCTGAGGAAGAAGTGCAGGCCGGTCTTATTTTTGAAAATGGCCGAATTTCTGAGGGTGAAATTCGGCACAAAGATGGCTCTATCGTGATGGAGTACGAAAAGAAAAACGGAAATTGGACTCAAACTATTTATACGAATGCCGGCACAAAAAGCATGGTGAATGTGTCAGATGACGCCTTTGAACTTGTGAGGTCAGAAACCTTTTTTGACAATGGTTCAAGATGGACCTATTCGGATCCGGATAGCTCCGTGATTTGGTATAGGAACGGGCAGCTTGAATCCAAAATCATTGCCGTAAGTGGGAAGATGGAAGGGGCGGGAACAGGCTGGCACGAAAACGGTGAAATTGCGTTCGAAGGGGAGTATGATAATGATGAATGGCATGGACTGTTCAGAAAGTGGGACGAAGATGGACATCTGATAGAAGAAAAAACATATAGGGAAGGACTGCCAATTGGGGTGCATAAAAAATGGGATGCGAAAGGTAATTTGATTGAGGAGATAGCGTACGAAAATGGGAAACCTGTATCATTAAATTCAGCAAACTAAACGGAGAGCCAATTATGAAAAAATTCATTCTATTTCTGTTCATTTTACTGATAGCTGCGGGTTGTACAGATAAAGCGGAAAACCTGGAAGAAGATCAGGTATCAGAGTATTTTTCTGAGATCTACGTCATGCCCGACTCAAAACAGTATGTAGATGAGTGGGGAGACCCGGCAGAGGGAGAGTATGTGACGGAAGTAAGTGAGTCTTCTACGGAGATCCGGATCGAATTTAAGGAAGGCCGAATTAATGAGGGAGCGTATACCAACGATGACGGCACCAAAACACAGATTTACGAGCAGCGTGATGGGTTCCTGGTACAAACGAGCTACCACGAGAATGGTAAAAAAGCCGTTGAGTTTGTTATGGATGATGAGATGGATATTGTGGCGGCAAATTCCTGGTACATTGATGGCACACCTTCTATCGTTAGTAACCAGGACAGCTCATTAATATGGCATGAAAATGGTCAGCTTAATTCAAAAGTATATCTAGTAAACGGAAAAATGGAGGGCGAGGGCAGGAGCTGGCACGATAACGGCGAATTGGCATCCATAAGCCATTTTAAAGATGATGAGTGGCACGGTACCTTCAAAAAATGGGATAAAAACGGCAATTTAATTGAAGAGAAAACCTACGATATGGGGATGCCGGAAGGCGTGCACAAATTCTGGGATTCCGAAGGCAATTTGGTCGAGGAGAGAGCCTACAGGGATGGAAAACCTGTATCGATGATCGCTGATAACTAAATCTGGCCAGTGTATGATGTTTAGATTTAGCCGGTAACGCTGTTATCGGCTTTTTTTATGCTTTTCAGAGGTTGTCGCTACAAGGAATTTAATCTGTAATGGAACAGAAAAGCTGTTAAATTCAATTGTATATATGAATGGAAATCAAGCGAACTTTTAAAAAGAAAAGATATCAATGAAAAAACTAACATTTAAAAATGACGACAAGATAGATGCCATTGGACTGGGTACGTGGAAATCTGATCCCGGCAAAGTAGGTGATGCGGTAAAGACAGCTCTTAAAGTGGGATACCGGCATGTCGACTGTGCGGCTGTTTATGGAAATGAAAAAGAAGTCGGTACCGCACTGCAGGAGAGTTTTTCTGAGTATGATATTAAACGCGAAGACGTATGGATCACATCCAAGCTTTGGAATACGGCTCATAAACCCCAAGACGTAATTCCCGCCCTCAAACAGTCGCTATCCGATCTTCAGCTCAACTATCTGGATCTCTATCTCATTCACTGGCCTGTTGCCTTTAAACCGGGACTTGAAGGTTTTCCGGAGAGTGATGAGGACTTTCTCTCACTGGATAAAGTGCCGATTATTGATACCTGGAAAGTCATGCTCGAAGCGAAAGAAGAGGGGCTGATTAAACATGCAGGAGTATCGAATTTCAGTATAAAGAAACTGAAAGATCTCAGCTCAAAAACCGATCACGCACCGGAGATGAATCAGATTGAGCTGCATCCCTATCTGCAGCAGAATGATATGCTCGAATACTGCAGTGAAAACAATATCCTGGTTACGGCATACTCTCCGCTCGGAAGCAGTGACCGCCCCGACTCCATGAAAACGGATGATGAACCCTCGCTTCTTGAAAACGAGGTAATTAATGAAATCGCTGATAAGCACGATGCAACTCCCGCCCAGGTGCTGATTAAATGGGCTGTTGAACGGGATACAATCGTAATCCCAAAATCAACCAATGCCGGCAGAATTGAGGAGAACCTCAAAAGTGCGGAACTGAGCCTGGATGATGAGGATATGGCAAAGATTAAAAAACTGGACTATCACTATCGCTATCTTGACGGGAAAGTTTTTGAAACGGAGAGTGATATGTACCGGGATATTTTTGATGAGCAGGACTGACTGCCGCAAAATGTGAAGGTATATTTTAATTGAAAATAAAAACCCCAAATCTGGCATGCATCCGGATCTGGGGTTTCCTGTTTTACAATGATCTGAAATTAGTAGCCGGCCGCCTGCCCGTCAACACGCGATTCTGAAGCACCAAAATAGACTCCTTTTTCGTGATCTTTCAGGATTCCCTGGTAGCGCCCAAAAAAGCTATTGCCGACCTGTACGTCGTGGCCTCTTGATCGCAATCCTCTGATAACCTCATAGGAGTATCCCGACTCGAGACTAACCTGACCGGTACCGTTCAACGTCTCTTCAAGACTGTCGGTAGGTTCGGAGTTTCCGGAGTGATCCCATCGCATGGCGTCACCCGCCTCCTGGATATTCATTCCAAAATCGATAATGTTTGTGAGAATACTCACATGGCCAATGGGCTGATAGGCACCACCCATGTTTCCAAAGCTGAACATCGGTTCGCCGTCTTTCATCACAAATCCGGGGATGATGGTGTGAAACGGTCGTTTCCCCGGTTCATACACGTTGGGGTGGTCGGGGTCGAGTGAGAAGAGCTCTCCCCTGTTCTGGAAGCTGAACCCGGTGCCGGGAACCACAAATCCGGTTCCCATTCCCCTGAAATTACTTTGAATCAGCGATACCATGTTGCCGTCTTTATCGGCGGTGGTGAGATAGATGGTATCCCCATCTTCAAGCACATCTACTCCCGTGGAAACATCGCGCATGGCCCGCTCGCCGATCAGCTCACGGCGCTCTGCAGCGTACTCTTTAGACAGAAGTACCTTGTACGGCACATCGTAGAAATCGGAATCGGCGTAGTTTTTAGCCCGGTCTTCATACACCAGCTTTTTCGTTTCAACGAACGTGTGTACCAGCTCTTCACTGCCAAAACCCATTGCTGTGAGGTCGAAGCCCTCCAGGATATTGAGCATTTGCAGAACAGCCGTTCCCTGCAGGTTGCCTCCAATCTGATACACATCATATCCGCGATAGTTTGTGGTAACCGGCTCAACCCATTCAGATTGGTGATTGTCGAAATCCTCGTAGCGGAGGTAGCCATTGTTCTCTTTCATCCAGGCGTCAATTTTTTCGGCAATTTCGCCTCTGTAAAAAGCATCGCGCCCCTGTTCTGCCAGCAGCCGGAATGTATTGCCAAGATCGGGATTTTTGAAAATTTCTCCTTTTTCGGGCCCGCGTCCGTCAATGGTAAACGTCTCTTCAAATGCACCGGGTTGCCGGCTCAAAAATGTAGCGCTGCGTCTCCATCCTGATGAGATTGCCTCAGAAACAGGGAACCCCTCCTCGGCATACATAATCGGGTTGGCCAAAATCGTGCCCATATCCAGGGAACCAAAACGTTCGTGAATTTCAAACCAGCCATCTACTGCGCCGGGTACTGAAACAGAGAGCAGGTGGTAAGGTGGAATACCATCCTCGCCGATTTCGTCGAGTTCGGCCATTAAATCATCGTACGAAAGGCTGAGTGGAGAACGTCCGCTTGCGTTAATAGCATAGAGCTGCCGGCTCTCTTCATGCCAGATTATGGCAAAAAGATCGCCGCCAATTCCATTGCCGGTAGGCTCCATCAGCCCTGTGGCAGCGTTGGCAGCGATGGCGGCGTCAATGGCGTTGCCGCCCTGTTTTAAAATGTCGAGGCCAATCTGTGTGGCGAGCGGCTGGCTGGTGGCAACCATGCCGTGCTGGCCAATTACCTCAGATCTGGTGGCGTGCAGCATGCCCGCTTCACGGTCGATCTGGGCAAGCAGCGAATCAGAAAAAAGGAGCAATAGAATAAAACTAAATAGGGTAGTGACTGTTTTTTTCATGAGAAAACGAATGTTAGACTATAATTACAGTGTGATTATACGTGCTGACCCGCCAAAATCCAAGAGTAGAGTTGTGATATGAAATGGTTGCTGTTAAAAGGCAAAATAGTATGGTATTTCATGTATCAAGCATATCCTGTGGTTTAGCGGCTCGATCGGGGAAGGCCCGAAGAAGTTGTTCGTCCATGGTTATGAGTTGAACATCCAGATCTTCTGCAAGACTAATGAATTCAGAATCGTAAGAGGAACAGCCCGACCGAATAGCCAGCTCGAATACCTGAATAGAGTTGACGTGAAATTCCCTGTCATTAAACTGATTTTCGGCTTTTTCCGTTATTTGCAAAGCTTCCGGCAGGCCAAGTAGCTTTTTTCTCATATACAGGAGAACAACATTTCGAAATTCACTTTTCCATAAAAGGGGTGCGATCCAGTATGGGTCACGCTCAAAAAGACGATCACAGAGATCTGTATGGTCTGATGGAAGCCAGAAGTTCGCAATGATATTGGTATCAACAACAATCATTGCCTTCCCTCATTAATTGCTGAATTAATTTCGGTTGCAGACAGGCTGCCTTTTACTTTATTTCGCATGGATCGGGCCTGATGCAGTATTTCGTCTGGAGATACGCGCTTAGGCTCCACAGACCGCTCCAGGCAGGCAATAATCTCACTGTTCATACTTCGGTGCTGAGCTGCGGCCTGCTGTTTCAGCTTCTTGTAGATAGAATCAGGAATGTTTTTGACAGTAATATTTGGCATATCGTCTGGTTTCGTTGTGATGTAAGTATGAAACCAAATTAGTTAAAGATTTATTTTATCTGAAGCAGAATATTAACTGTTGTTCTATCGATAAGAGACCGATTTAAACGTGCCGCCTTCAATGATGTTGGTTTCGGTACCGGGCACTATATCGGTATTGTGGGCCGACGCGCACGTCCACCCCCCTGTTTGCTTGCGCAGAACAAACGTAAATAGAGTTCGCCGAAACGAAGGTTTCTGTTTCGACTTCGGGGACTGCCCGGTTAATTTCATCTTTGCATGAACCACTGCTGCGAAATCTGAAATCCGCTTTGTTCGTGTTTCAAGCAGGCTGAGTTCGGAATCAGGAAAAATGATTTTGAAGCCGTAATCGTGTGCTTTTTCAATATCTGTGCGGTTTTGCCACCACAATCCCGTTACGTTCACAAATTCGGCATCTTCATCAAATACAGAGGCCAGCCTTTTAGCATCTTTCACGTTCCAGCTCTCCATAAAGTGGGTTGCAATATCCCCGGGTTGGTGTAGGAAGTTTTGGGCTGATGCGTTCATAGCTCGAAAGAATTTGATTTGGAATAGGTTGATGGCACATACGCTGGAACTTCAGACACAATAATTGGCGTTCCTTGTTTTTCAGCTTCTTATTACATTCATTTGGTTAAGGTTAAACAAAATCATTGGAAATAGGCAGAGTAACTATGATCCAGGAATATTTAAATTCTGTTGATAAATTTATCATTATCGGCGACAGGGTTCTCATCAAGCCAAGAGAGATGGAAACCCGGACCAAAAGCGGGCTCGTTCTCCCCTCCACTGTAAAAGAGAAGGAAGAAATACAGAGCGGTTATATTATTAAAACAGGCCCGGGCTATCCTATTCCGTCGCAGGATGTGGAAGAGCCATGGAAAGAGCAGTCGAACCCGACCAGGTATATGGGCATGCAGGCCGAAGATGGCGATCTGGCCATTTTTCTGAAGAGCCGGGCTCACGAAATTGAGTTTGAAAACGAAAAATTTCTCATCGTTCCTCATGCGGCCATTCTAATGCTGATTCGTGATGAACATCACTTCGAATAACAAATCCAACCCAACCATTTATGAAACGAAAAGACTTTTTACGAAATGTTGCCATGCTATCGGCCGGTGCCGTGATGCTGCCGAAACTAAGCTACGCGCAGGATTCTCCATTTACTGAACTCCGGGGAGGCGTGGGGATGTTTTCCATGCAGGGCGGGACCATTGGCTGGTACACATCTCCGGAGGGAATCGTGGCTATAGATTCGCAGTATGCTGATCCCGCGTCAAAATTTATTGACGGAATTGGTGGCTTTGGCGGCGGACCGGAAAAAGTCTTATTCAACACACATCACCATGGAGACCATACGGGCGGGAATGCGGTTTTTGCAGAAAACAGCTACAGAATCATTGCCCATCAAAATGTGCCGGAGCTGCAGCGCGCAGGCGCACGCGATGGTGATTCACCAACTGTGGCGTCTATAACCTACAGTGATGATCTTGCAATGGACCTGCCCGGCGAAACCGTTCACGCCAAATATTACGGTAGAGCCCATACCCGGGGCGACTCTGTAATCTGGTTCGAAAATGCGAACGTGGCACACATGGGAGATCTCGTATTTAACCGTCTGTACCCATTTATCGACCGAAATGGCGGTGCTCTTATTGAAAACTGGATCACTCTTCTTGAAACGGTTGCCGGGGAAGCAGATTCTGATACCATCTTCATCTTTGGCCACGGAAATCCGGACTTTGGCGTTTCCGGAACGCGGGAAGATCTGCTGGCAAAGCGCGACTTTTTAGCGCATCTTCTTGAATTTACACAAAATGGAATAGATGCCGGCAAAACCCTTGAAGAGCTGATGGAAACCACGAGCTTTGAAGAGTTTCCGGATGTGGTTGCCCCCAGCGATTTCCTCTCCCTTCCACGTAATATCGAAGCAGCCTATGGAGAACTCACCGAAGGATAACCCGATCGAAACAAATCCGAATCAAAGGCGGTGCCTCTACTGCGGGCAGCAGGCACCCATGGTTTGGGTCCACGGCCATGGTCAGTGTGCAGCCTGCGGCATCAACGTGGACGAGTGCTGCCGCGGAGAGAGCTGCAACCCAGAGTTTACAAGCTGAAAAACTCTTTTTATATGAATGGAATCTCAGTGGCTTCAGTGGCAAAAAGAGAGCGCTATACTTGTTGAGATTGAATGATTATTTTGCGTCTCTCTGCATCATCAATCCAAACAAAGTGTACTCATTTATGAACCCGCAAAACCGCCTGTTTTGGCTCTCTGCTATTCTGTTTCTGTTCTCAACCTCCGCACATGCACAGGAGCGGGAGCGTGTTCGTGATCTGGGAATTAACCCCGGTATACTTCCAACGGGAGAGTGGAACGCCATTACGGATGTAGACGGCGTGATGGTGGGGCACAAAACCCTTATTGAGGGTGAAGGTATTCGAACCGGCGTAACCGCAGTTCTTCCTCACGGCGGAAACCTATTCAGAGATCGTGTTCCGGCTGCGGTCTATGTTGGAAACGGCTTTGGCAAGGCACTGGGCTTTACGCAGGTCCGGGAGCTTGGTGAACTGGAGACGCCGATTGCGCTCACAAATACCCTCAGTATCTTTAATGTTGCCCATGGCGTGGCCGATTATGTTTTGAATCGGCCCGGAAATGAGAATGTAGGGTCTGTAAACCCCGTGATTGGCGAGACCAATGATGGCTGGCTGAACAACATTCGGGCACGGGTCATTGACACGGACGATGTATATGAAGCGATTGAAACAGCCGTAAACGGCCCTGTTACTGAAGGAAATGTGGGTGCGGGAACCGGAACAAGAGCGCTCGGATTTAAGGGCGGTATCGGAACATCATCCCGGAAACTGCCGGAAAGCCGCGGGGGATATACCGTAGGCGTGCTGGTTCAGTCGAATTTCGGCGGTGTTTTAACGATAAACGGGGCCCCAGTGGGCGAGGAGCTGGGAAATCACTACCTGGCTGGGAATCATGAGGGTGGTGGAACCACTCTAAGTAGTAGAACGACTAGAGCAGCCGATGAAAACAACGGTTACGATTTCGACATAGACGGTTCCGTTATGATTATTGTGGCAACGGACGCTCCGATGACGTCCAGAAACCTGGAGCGGCTGGCCAAGCGGGCATTTATGGGGATTGCAAGGGTTGGCGGGTTCGCCTCAAACGGCAGCGGCGACTATGTAATTGCGTTTTCCACCCACCCCGTAGTACGAAATAACCTGGATGATTCCGGCCCGATGCGGGAGATTACGGAGCTGGAAAACAGCGCGGTGAATCCGCTGTTTCTTGCCGCTGTGGAGGCGACCGAGGAGGCTATTTTGAACTCACTTTTTATGGCAGAAACCATGAAAGGGCATGATGGCCGTGTTCAGGAGGCGTTGCCGGTTGATAAGGTAATGGATATTTTGAAGAGGTACGGCGCCGATCAGTAAGCGATATTGATTTAGGGCAAAGCCAACAGAGATAAATAAAAAGATATCATCAAATCATCATAAACTATGAGCCAGAGTATAACCATCCGAAAAGCAACCGAAGCCGACGCCAACGCCATTATAGAGTTTAACATTGAAATGGCGATGGAGACGGAAAACAAAACACTGAAAAGAAATGAAATTGAGCCGGGTGTAAGAAACCTGTTTGCAAAACCCCAATATGGGCACTACCTGGTGGCCGAAGACCGGGGCAAGGCGGTTGCCTCTCTTATGGTTACCTATGAGTGGAGCGACTGGAGAAACGGCCTCTTCTGGTGGATTCAAAGCGTGTATGTTCGGCCCGGTTACAGAAGGCAGGGTGTATACCGCCGCATGTACGAAGCCATTAAGCAGATGGGTGACGACGAACCGGGAGTGTGTGGCTACCGCCTCTACGTGGAAAAAGAGAATTCTATTGCCCAAAAAACGTACAGGAGCCTGGGAATGGAAGAGACTCACTACAAGATGTTCGAAGAGGTGAAATAGCAGGCATTCTGCAGTATCGCCTTTCTCCTTTTATGGGACAGAAAACAGATACTCATGCCATATAAATGTGTGTTAACCAACCTACCGTATTATTGTAAGTCGAGATCGGAGTAAGTACTTATTGGTACATAAGAAATCATTTAAAGTACTGATATGGATATTTCAATTTCAAAAGACATTGAACCTCTCTCCGAGTTTCGAAAGAAGTCTGCGGATTTTGTAAAACGCTTAAAAAAAGAGAAGCGACCAATTATACTTACCCAACATGGTAAAAGTGCTGCAGTCTTGTTGGATGTATCAGAATATGAACGTTTTACCAAAAAATTGGAGATGCTCGAGGATTTACTCGAAGCCAAGCAACAGGTCGAGCAAGGCAAAACATATACTATGGATCAAACAAGAGAAAGAATTGAAAAGCATCTTTCTAAATGGAAATAGTTCTAACGGTTCGGTTTTTAACCAGAGTTGAAGAGTGTACCGATTATATTGCACTGGATCATATACCAACCGCTATTAAATGGGCAGAAGGTGTATTCGGGCATTGCCAAAAATTAAGCGATCTGCCGGAAAGTGGAAGGATTGTCCCTGAGTTTAGTCGTCCTGAAATTAGAGAGTTAATACACGGGAATAATCGATTGGTATATGAATTAAAACCCAAACAAATTGATATGTTGACCATTTGGCACAAGAGACAGATGTTGCCGGATGATCCGCTCAAGGTTGGTTAACAAGCGTATTACTTCGCGTACAAATAATGAGCATGCAGACTGGTTTCGGTTTCTTGTCTTAATTTCACGTGGTACGCACGGCTGCACAAACGCGAAACTGTTACATGGTTTATAACTACAATCCAGACTCGCTGCTTAAGCGTTGGGTAACCATATAATCTCACCTCAGATAACGCCAATACTGATGTAAAATGGCATAGCACTATTTGCCTTGGTTCTTTCGCATTCTTTCCTGTTTAAAAAAGGAATCTACTGCATTAGGCAAGCACAGCCGGCTTAAACAAACAGATAGGCGATCAAGAAACTGCACACTGTAATAGCGAGGCCCACCATAAAAATATTGTAGGCAACCCGCAGAAGCTTAAACTTCTTGGAGAGCACAAGTCCCAGGCCGTGTAAATCCCGGGCCATTGTATTGTATAGCCTTACGCTGTCGGTCATTAGCTCTTCGAGCCCGGTTACGTACTCCTCTCGCTCCATGGTATGAAAATTTCCGAAAAAGAGAATGTTGGAGCGGTTTGAACGAACATCATCAAGCGTCACCTTTTCATTACTCACACGCGGCCGTGCGGCTAAAACGGAGTAGATGAGGGAGAGCGTACAGGTGATCAGCAGCGATGCGATTGGCAGAAGAAGCCAGGAGTTGGAGGCGAGCTGGCTTGAGACAGAGGCGATCATGATGGAGATGATAATCCCGTTGATGCTGATCATGATATTTGACTTATTGTCTGCAATAGCACTGAGCTCGATATGGTTTCGATAGGATGTGCGAAACATGTCGGACACCCCCCGCTTCAGAGATCCAAGATCTTTCCCGGTAGAATCATCGTCGTTTTGCAGCTGATTCTCCTGGTCAGCGGAGCTTCCATCAGACCGGCCTGCTTCTTCATAGACTAAAGAATAGATATTTACCGGCTTGGAAATATTTTTTAGCGACTTTACTCCAAACGACTCCACCAGAATACCCGAATGATTCTTTATCTCATTAAACACATTTTCGGAAATCATTACCGAGCCGGCCTTCCCAAGTGACTGTATACGGGAAGCTACGTTAACGGCATCCCCATAGATTCCCTCGTCATCATATACCACATCGCCGGTGTGTATGCCGATTCGGATGGGAACCTCCGGTTCTTTCATCAGCTCAAGCTGAATATCTTTTGCGCATTTTACAGCATCCAGGGCGCTGCCAAACATAATGAGCGTTCCGTCTCCGTAATACTGCATTACCTGTCCGTGGTATTTCATCAGGTACTTGTTAATCACCGAGCGCTTATGGTCGCGCTGAGATTTGGCATTTTCTTCGTTCAGCTGCATCATTTTTGTGTAGCCCACAATGTCGGCAAACATAACGGCAGCAAGAAGCCGGATATGATTATTTTCTGCGATAATAGTTTTGGCCAGTAGTTAGTAGAATAATAAAAAAGTCGTTGCCATATATTTCAAAAGCCCGTAACTGAATCAATATAATTCAATTTAAAAGTCATTCCACGTCTGTGAGTTGTTATTTCCTCTGATAGAGGAATATGGTACTGAATGTATCAAAAAAAGAGTACATACAGAACCGAAAATCACCCATCCTGCATCCCGCTAATCACAACCTTACCCGTCCCGTAGCTTTTACACGGATAGCTGAATTCTCTTTCAGCTTTTCTGGGATTGTCCAGAGTGTCGTAGAAATCATCCAGGTATTCTGTGGCAAAAATTTTATAGCTCTCATCGAGCAGGTTGTTTTCCGATATGATGCTGTAAACTTCAGGTTTAAGTTCCTGGAACTGGGCAAATGTTGGATTTAATGCACTCAGATCTTCCATGCAATATCCCCTGTATACCCTGTCTCTTACCGACCGCAGCTTTAAAGCCGGTTCGGGTCTCGCGTATGGGCTCGACACGAGCCCAACAAGATCAAAATCGTAGGGTACTGTTACATAAATTTTTTCACTGTTCAGAAAAAGCATCTCCATATTGTGCAAAAATTGAACAGACCAGTCTGTGTTGCCGATCATATAGGCAAATACGCTCATCCTCAGGAAATGCTCCTGCTGTACGATTTCCGGCCGTAAGTTTTCTCGTTCTATAAGTGATGCTTTGCTGCGGGCGGCCAGGACGTGCTTATCTTCAATTAAAAAACCATACTGCGGATCTGTTATCTGATTCCTTTCAGTGTCATCAAAGGTAAGCCGAACCAGCCGGGTATTGAAGCTATACTCCGTAAATAAATTGTACAATTTGTAAGTAAGATATTCGCGGACCACATACTCCTCTCCCTGGCAGGGCACCACCAGCTTCAGTTCCGGTTGGCCCGCGAAGAGTGACTGCTCGGGGGCCATATGTTTTTTAAAGTTGAACTTGAGAGGCGGTGTTTTGCAGTTTTCTTTTAATCGCCGAAAATTACCTCTGACTTTTACGCGCAGATTCAGCGATTCTTCTGCGTTTGTGTTTTGCACGTGAAGTTTCATGATCTGAAAAGAAGGGTCGTTTCCACGATCTTCCAAAAGCGTTTCAATCTCTCCTTCCAGCCTGATTTCTAAAGTTTCTTCACTGTCGAATAATTTTTGTGGTTGATTCGGCAAGTCTTCCACCTGAAAACCTGAAGATACCCGGGGCAGAAAGAATACCATAACAGAAAGACAAATGATATTGTATTTTAAGGCATTCATGGTTGTTAGGTTTGATAATGTTGGCTTTAAAAGAATAATCTTTTTTTAAATTACATCAAAGAACAACCAGCCTTGTCGTTTTTTGCAACTGAATATTGTGAATTTCAGGGTTGTTTGAAGGGTACGGAATGGGTTTAATCTTGCCGGGAAACTGCATAATATTCAGAAAGTCTCTAACCACTACAACCTAGAAAAAAAATTGAAAGTAAAGGTATCCACTCAATTCGACTGCACTGAAGATGAACTTTGGCAAAACGTAGCTGAGCCATCTTCTTTGCAGTTTGTATCTTCACCCATTCTGAGGTTTGTGCCGCAAAACGAAGCGGATCTTGAAGCCGAATGGCAAGTAAACAGGCCCTATTCATTAAAACTATATTTGCTGAAGTTTATCCCGTTAGGAGAGCATACGATTACGCTTGTAAAGATAGACAGGGAGAGGAATCGAATTATCAGTCGTGAGAGCGGACAGCTTGCAACAGTCTGGAATCACGTCTTTTCCTTTCGGGAAGTTGAGCCGGGATTAGTACGTTATACAGACGAAATCGAGATAAAGGCCGGATGGTTAACTCCGGCCATTTGGCTGTTTGCACATCTCTTTTACCGGCACCGTCAGCGGCGCTGGAAGAAGCTATTAAAATCGGGAGATTCATGAAAAAGGAGTATTGAGCACCCCGAAGATTTGGAAATAGTCCGGACTCATCAGGCATTTCAAGAACGTAACCAGGTTATTGTTTACATAAACCGGGGTACCGCTAGAATGCTCTTCAAAAAAAAGGCAGCCCCGAATCTGATCGGGGCTGCCTTTCTGAATTTTTATACTGAGAAAAGTTACTGAACTTATTTCAGATCGAACCGATCGAGGTTCATCACTTTTTCCCACGCTTTTACGAAGTCGTTGAGGAATTTCTCTTCAGAATCCGCACTTCCGTACACTTCGGCCAGCGCCCTCAGTTCAGAGTTGGAGCCGAAGATGAGATCTGCACGGGTCGCCGTCCAGTTTACCTCGCCGGTGTCGCGGTTGCGGCCTTCGAAAAGGTCCCCTTCATCAGAAACAGACTTCCATTCATTACTCAGATCGAGCAGGTTAAGGAAGAAATCGTTTGTAAGGGTTCCCGGTTTGTCGGTAAACACACCGTGGCTTGAGCCGTCCCAGTTTGCGTTCAGAACCCTCATTCCGCCAAGTAATACGGTCATTTCGGGCGCAGTTAACGACAGAAGCTGGGCTTTGTCGACCAGCATCTCTTCTGCGGTTTGATTGCGACGTGAGTGCGGCTTAAAGTAGTTTCTGAAACCGTCGGCTTCAGGGTTCATCCACTCAAATGACTCAATTTCAGTCTGCTCGGCAGTGGCATCAGCGCGTCCCGGTGTAAACGGAACCGTGATATCGTGGTCGGCATCCTTCGCTGCTTTCTCAATTGCAGCACATCCGCCCAGAACGATTAGGTCAGCCATCGAAACCTTTTTGCCTCCTGTCTGTGCACTGTTAAATGCGTTCTGAACACCTTCGAGAGCATCAAGCACTTTTGAGAGCTGTCCGGGATTGTTGATTTCCCAGTTTTTCTGTGGTTCGAGTCGAACGCGTGCACCGTTGGCACCGCCGCGCTTATCCGAATCGCGGTAGGTTGACGCTGAAGCCCATGCAGCTGAAACCAGTTCAGAAACAGTGAGTCCGGCATCCAGAATTTTACCTTTCAGATCAGCAATATCGGCATCGTTAACCAGCTCATGGTCCACTTCCGGAATGGGGTCCTGCCAGATCAGGTCCTCTTCGGGAACTTCAGGTCCGAGATATCGTGATTTTGGCCCCATGTCGCGGTGTACCAGTTTAAACCATGCGCGGGCAAACGTTTCGGCGAAGTACTCCGGATCGTTATAAAATTTCTCAGAGATTTTTCTGTACTCGGGATCGGCAATCATAGCGATGTCTGTCGTGAGCATCATCGGTGGATTTTTCTTTCCTTCGATATGAGCATCAGGTACAGTGTTGTCACCCGTGCCATCTTTGGGTTCCCACTGCCATTTTCCGCCGGGACCTTTTATACACTCCCACTCATACTCAAACAGGTTCTTGAAAAATCCGTTATCCCATTGTGTGGGTTTGTTGGTCCAGGCTCCTTCAAGGCCGCTGGTGATGGTGTCGGGGCCTTTCCCGGTTCCGTAGCTGTTTTTCCAGCCGAGGCCCATCATCTCCATAGGTGCTTTCTCGGGATCGGGGCCGTTGTGCTCCTCAGGTGCAGCGCCGTGAACTTTTCCAAAAGTATGGCCGCCGCAGTTCAGCGCCACGGTTTCTTCATCGTTCATAGCCATTCTGCGGAACGATTGACGAATATATTTGGCCGATTTTACGGGATCGGGTTCGCCGTTGGGGCCTTCAGGGTTTACGTAGATCAGGCCCATGTGATCGGCTGCAAGACGTCCCTGCAGATTTCCATCCTCATCATGGCGCTCATCACCCAGCCACTCGTGTTCAGGCCCCCAGTTGATATCTCTTTCCGGTTCCCAAACGTCTTCGCGTCCGCCGCCAAAGCCGAATGTTTCCAGACCCATCGATTCCAAAGCAACATTTCCGGCCAGGATCATAAGGTCGGCCCATGACAGGCTCTTCCCATATTTCTGTTTGATGGGCCACAGCAGGCGCCGCGCTTTATCGAGGCTTACGTTATCGGGCCAGCTGTTGACAGGTGCGAATCGCTGATTACCTGTAGCAGCGCCGCCGCGGCCGTCAGCAACACGATAGGTTCCTGCGCTGTGCCACGCCATACGGATAAATAGCGGTCCGTAGTGTCCCCAGTCTGCAGGCCACCACTCCTGGGAATCGGTCATTAAATTATTCAGATCCTCTTTTACTGCCGCATAATCAAGCTTTTCAAATTCATCTGCATAGTTAAAATCCTCTCCCATCGGGTCGGACAGTGATGAATGCTGTCTCAGAATATCAATATCAAGTTTATTGGGCCACCAGTCTCTGATCTTGGTGCCGCTCCCTGCTGTTCCGTTTGCCGCTCCGTGGTGAAACGGGCATTTACCTTCGCTGGCAGATTCACCGGCTGTATGTTGGCTGTCTTTCTTATCCATCCTAATGTTTTTCGTTCTGGTTATTTTATTTGCAAACTGAAAATACGAATATGGCAGCCTGATAGTCACATAGATAATGATTATGATATTTATTTTACACGGCGATGATGTGCAAGCTTATCGTTTTGTCAGGAATTTTTAGTGCGGATAAAAAAGGCAACGATTGCAGAAGTGATGATTCCCATCCCTAATGCTCCGATTATGCTCTGAACGATGTAGGCGGATAAAGTAAAGTATCCCGCGGCCTCGTCTTGTGTCATCAATCCTTGTTCAACTGAATAGGCTCTGATATTTTCAAAGAAATCGGGAGTAATGATCGTATGCGTTATCCATTGTACCAGCGGTGTAAGTAAGGTTATAATAATCGTGATAATGAGAGCGGTCGTGAACCCCTGATTCCAGGTCATTTTACCCCCATAATGGCTCTTTTTTTTATCCCGCAGCGCAAATACGTAGACAGCAACGGCAAAAATTGCAAAGAAATTTGTATATATGGCATGATTGGCAATATGCTCATCGTGCAGTCCAATCAGTCGTTCAAACCCCATCCAGAGAAGCATTACAATCACAAATATGATGCTCCATTTTACCTCAGTTTTATATCGGTTCATGGCAATCCTGTTTGGTGAATAAGAATAAATAGGGCCCGAAACCCTTTATTAGGAATATTGCTAAAAAAACCGATAGTTAAAACTGAAAGTGTCTGAAGCCCTTGTGATTACATTGCACCCACAAGCATTACAGCATTTATCAAAAGGCGTTCGGGGCCTCTCCAGAACATTCGATACTGTGTATTGTCTGTAATCAAAACCACATTTCCACGGCCCATCGGCGCAACAGCTGCAAACGCATTTCCGGCTGCCTTTTGCAGGTTTTCTTGTGATGCATACCCGGATGCAAGAAGCTCAGATGCATTATCATCATAATACCCCACAACCTGGTAGCTGCTTGAGGGCTTAAGCTGATCTGTTGTGTAGGTGAGGCTGTAGAGCTGTTCCTTCACACCGAAAGCGAGTGGATTGCTGATGTCCAGATGTGAATGAAATGCTGCGCCGGGAATTCTGCGAAGTCCCGAGCTGTCGCGGCGGGCTTCATAGGGAGTGAATGCCGCAGGGTCTATCGCCTCCTCAGCCGAATCCCCATCAGCCTGAACCATTTCCACATTTGTAAATTCCGTGTTGTCTTTGGTCATGGCAAATGCAGACTGTTCGGTAGCCACCAGCGTACCGCCGGCCTCTACCCAGTTTTTCAGTATCTCCTGCTCCCGTTCATTCAGCGGAGATGATCCGCCATAAAAACCGGGCAGTATCAGCACATCGTATTCACTGAGATCAAGCGAGGCAAGTCTCCACGATCGTAACCTTGAAATACCAAACTCAACGTTCCGGTCGAATTGAAACCAGATTTGACCTGCCGTATAGGGGTTGAACGGGCGGTCAACAATCAGCGCAGTTTTGGGTTGGTGCAGTACGTTGCTGCTTCGGGAGGCGAGATCCATTCCCGAATCCATCCGGCCTGTGTTAAACCCGTGGATAACCACACCGGCCTGTTGTGCAATTTCTTTCATATCGTCGCTTAGCTGCGGCCTTTTTTCATAGTTTCTTCCGGCCAGAACGATCAGGGTTCCGCGCGAAAAAGAGAGTGCTCCCTTAGAGAACAGTTTTTCGGCAGATCGTACATTGTAACCCTTCTCCCACAGTTTAGCCAGCGCTTTTGGGGCTCCGGGCTGAGTCCAGTCTATCACAAATGCATAGGTGGCCGATGCATTCACCACGCCGGACCTTCTCTCAGGAGATTCCTCGAGAAGAGTTGCAGATACGGAGGGTGCCGAATCGGAGTAGTAAGCATCCAGGTTGTACGCCATCGGTACCGACCAGACAGACATATCGTACATCACGGAGTCTTCGATTGCCATTTCGGGCTCAAAAAGGGTTGAAATGAAGAGATGTTTGGGCTGATCTTTTTTGATAATGAAATCACCGGCGTTCAGTGATCGGTTTGATGAAGTTCCCGTGCGGTAGTCGATGCCGTTTCTGAGAGTGAAATTTTCATCCGCGCGCTCCACGGCAATATCATGTTTCAGTAAAATATCAATCACTTCATAGGTGTGATCGGTTTGGCTGTCGGGCAGAACATATACCTCTGTGTCCACCTTGGAATTTTCCGGATTCAGCGCTTCCGCATAGTAGCTTAGCAGTTCCTGCCGGTTGGCAACGGCAGTGCGAACGGTGGAAATACTGTTTTTATAGTGGTCAAAAATTCGCTGCTGCAGTGTTAAAACGTAACCGTCTTCAGTTTCAACGGCCCTGCCGCCTCGGCTGTGTCCGCCCTGCTCAGCAAGCATCCCAATGGCGCCCATCAGGCTCGGGTAGGACGATCCGTAGCCGGGGTAGAAAAAGTCGAACGCCTCGGTAGTGGCGTAGCTGATGTTGTGTTTGTCAAACTCTTCAATAACTCCCAAACCAAATTGGTTGCTCCACTCTTCATAATCATCAGGCAGCTGCAGGTTTCGGGGTGTGGTGCCCGGCATGGTAAAGTAATTTTCGTTAAAACCCTGTTCGTGAAGGTCGAGGTGAACCTGCGGCATCCACTCATTGTATTGGGCAATGCGCCCGCGCGATTCGGGGTGAACCAGCCATGTCCAGTCGCGGTTCAGGTCAAACCAGTAGTGATTGGTGCGCCCGCCGGGCCATATCTCATCGTGTTCAAGGTCGCTGGCATCGGTATTCAGAACATTTGCCCGGGAGGATTTGTACCAGGTTACATAGCGCTCACGCCCATCGGGGTTTAATACAGGGTCAATGACAGTAACGGCTTCATTTCTCATTAGGGAAGTCTCTTCGTCTTCTCCGGCAGCAAGACGGTAGGCCGTTTGCAGTGCCGATTCGGCGCTGGATGCTTCATTACCGTGAACACCATAGCTTAACCACACAATGGCCGGATTATTTTCGATAATGGCGGCGTGATCGGCATCAGGGTCAGATAAAAGCAGGTTATTTTCCCGAATCTCGTTGAGGCGGGCGTGGTTCTCTTCACTTGTGATGAAGGCGAGCCACAAATCGCGTCCCTCATAGGTTTCGCCGTAGGTTACAACGGTTACCCGGCTACTCTCTTCGGCCAGATTTTTCAAATACGCTCCAAGCTGGTGGTGATGAGAATACTCCTCTCCAAGCCGGTAGCCGAGAAAATCTTCGGGTGAGGTAATAGTTGTGCTGTATTCAATATCCGAATCAAAATCGAACCGGTCGTTCAGCAGCTGCGCATCAGCTTGCTTTAGGGGGATTAAAAAGAGAAGAGTGAGCAAAATTGTAAAAGATCGAAGCATCAGAGAAACATTTTGATTAGTTGGTAAGCCAACAGAATAGCAAAAAATAGCACCTAATTCTAAACCTGAGCGATCAAATCGTTATCTTTTTTGTACAATTGTGATAAACATAATTTCATACATTCATTTGTGGAACATCTGGCGCGTTCGTGAATGAAAGAGTTCACAATCAAAAACCAAATCATTTCGTTTAGACGTATTTTAAATGGATCAACAAGTTGTATTAGTTGCGTTTGGCGGTGCTTCACCCGAGCACGAAGTGTCTGTTATAACAGCCCACCAGGCGATGGCGGCACTGCAGGAGGAAGCAACCCCGGTAAAACCTCTTTATGTATCGAAAAGCGGGGAGTGGTTTACGGGAGATGTTTTGCTCGATCTTAAAAACTTCGAAAACCTGAGTGCACTCGAGAGAAATGCAAAAGCCTGCAGTTTTGTTTTTAACAAGGCAGGACAGGGGGTGCTGCGGGAGCAGGAGAAAAAGATGGGCTTTCTTACCGGGAAAAAAGATACGCCGCTTCGCGCCGTATTAGCAGCATTTCATGGCGCTGCGGGAGAGAACGGCTCTTTTCAGGGCGTATGCGAGACGTTTAATCTGCCGTATACGGGTAGCGGAGTTTTAGGCTCGGCAGCAGGTATGGACAAAGTTGTCGCAAAATCTCTATGCAAAAATGATAACCTGCCGGTTGTGCCCGGAATTGATTTTTCGGAGGAGGACTGGGTGAGCTCTCAGGCGGATATAATGGAACAGGCATCCTCACTGGGTTATCCGCTGATCGTAAAGCCGGTGAACCTGGGCAGCAGCATTGGAGTTGTAAAGGCAGATAACCAGACGTCTCTCTCTGAGGCGATTGAGGCGTCCTTTCGTTATGATTATCGCCTGCTGGTTGAAAAAGTGGTGCAGCCGCTGATGGAGATCAACTGTTCGGTCCTTGGCCATGGAAACGACCTTCAGACGAGCGTGTGTGAGCGTCCGGTTGGCCGGGAAGAGCTGCTTTCTTTTACAGACAAGTATATGAGTGACGACGCATCAAAAGGGATGGCGTCAGCAGATCGTATTATCCCCGCTGATATCAGTACAGAGCTGTCAGAAAAAATTCAGGAACTATCGAAAACAATATTTCGGGTATTGGGCTGCAGCGGCCTCGCCCGCCTCGATTTTCTTGTGAACTCCGAAACCGATCAGGTTTATTTCAACGAAATTAACACCATTCCGGGGTCATTTTCGTTCTATCTGTGGAAAGAGAGCGGCCTTTCGTTTAGTGCACTTCTGCATAAAATGATTGATCTGGCTTTGCTCAAGCACCATCAAAAAAACAGACTCATTCAGTCGTACGAAACAAACTTATTGAGCACCAAAGCCGTTAAAGGCATTAAAGGACTAAAAAACAAAAACAAATGATCCGTCAACTTTTACACCCGCGTCTTGCTGTACTACTTTTAGCCATTTTGGTGGCGTCTTGCGGCTCCACTGATGAAATAATTGTGGTGGAGCAGGCACCAACAACCGAGCCTTCCCAATCAGAAGAAGCTGCAGTAGATGAGGAGGACGATCCGTTTAAAGAGATCACCATCGGTCTTATTGACCCCGTTTCGAACTTTGATCCTCTCTTTGCCCGGAATCTCAGCTCCCAGCGTGTCCTCTCACTGACTTACGATGGCCTTCTGACCCTCGATAAAAATGGTGAACCTGTACCCTCCCTTGCAAAAGAGGTGGATATTTCTGAAGACGGAACCATTTATACGATAACTCTCGACAGGGAGCGGTTCTACCAAGACAGTGAAGTTTTTCCTGCAGGTGTTGGAAGACGAATTCACGCCCGGGATGTAAAGTGGGCGTTTGAGCGCACTGCAAGGCCAGGTGTGCCGGAAACGGCGGCAAATCTGCTGATGAATATAAACGGATATGAAAACTACTTTCTTGAACAGCGTACGCTTTTTGATGAAGACCGCAGAGTGCTTGAGGGCGTTAACGGGATACAGGTGGGAAATGCCGAAACGATCTTAATTGAGCTGAATGAACCCGACTCACTTTTTCTGGATAAACTTGCATCACCTTTTCTATTCGTGTATCCGGAAGAGAGCGTGGTAAATAACTCTGCCGGGTTATCGAACAACCCCGCGGGAACAGGGCCGTACGAAATAGCGCGCGCTGAAGATGAAGGCCGTATTGTAATGACTGCATATGAGAGCTCAAATGATCAGCTGCAAGCAGAAGTAGCAGAGATAGACCGGGTCGAATTTATCTATCTCGAATCAGAAGCTGAGATGTTTCAGAGGTTTGCAAATGGTGAAATAGACTGGATTCCTGAAATTAGCCCGGGAATTCAGCGGCAGATTCTCACAGATAACGATGAGCTGAACCCGGCTTACCGTGACGAATATACCGCTTTGCAGATGGGGGCTGAACGGATCACAGCTTTTTATCTGAATGAAAGATCAACAGTGGATGAAGAGTGGCTTCGAAGCAGGCTCTCTCTGCTCACGCCCGAAGATTTTTATTCATCACGTGAGGTTACCCTGCAAACAGAAGATTTTGTAATGAGTGAGGATGCCGAACCCGAGGAGCAGTATTACGTAATGTTTACTGATAATATGTTTGCAAAAAATGCGCTCACTGAACTGCATAATCTGGTATTCAGGCCGGAGTCGGCATTGGTTTTTATTGATATACGGGTTCCCACAAGACTAACATCCATCTATACACGCACTGTTGATTCACTGCAAAAAAGCTGGAATTCAATTGAAACAGGCTACTGGTTGCGTATGGACTCGAAAATTGTGAGTTTGCACAACCGTAAAGTTGAAAGCGTCGGATACTCGGTTGTGCCCTGGCTTTTACATCTGGAAGATGTGGAAGTAACTGAAAATGAATAATACCACTCGCGGATGAAATTCTGCATCATCGCAAACCCTGAAAAGTACACCATTCAAGAGCCTTTAAAACAGGTGGTAAGATGGTGTGAAAAACACAACAAGCAGCTGCTCGTTGCAGATGAACTGTATTGGCACTACTCGGATCAGATTGAAGGGAGAGCCGTAGTAGTGAAAAAGTCTGAAGAGGAGGCAATTAGCGAAACAGACGTGATCATTGCGCTTGGTGGAGACGGAACAATGCTGCATACGGCTCACCTTGTGAAGGGCAGTGATACACCGGTACTTGGTATTAACACCGGGAGGCTCGGTTTTATGGCAAATGTGCAGCCAAAACAGATCGAGAGAGCGCTGACTGGAATTCTTAAAAACGATTATTCAATTGATAGGCGATACATGCTGCAGGCGAGAACCTCAAGTGGAGACTTGCATTTCGCTCTCAACGAATTTCTGTTTTCAAAAAAAGATACCTCTTCTATGATCCGTCTCGAGGCAGAATATGACGGCCAGTATCTGAATCACTACTGGGCAGACGGGCTGATTATCTCATCGCCAACAGGATCAACAGCGTATAATTTATCTGCCGGCGGCCCTATCATTATGCCCGGCACGGAGGTAATGGTTTTAACACCGATTAATCCACATACATTAACCACCCGGCCAATGGTTCTTCCAAGTAATAAATCATTGAAAATAAAAGCCTCTGAGGCAGAAAGCCACATCCTTTTTTCGAACGACGGAAGAATGATTCCGTATCATCAAAAACTTGACATCGATATCAGACAGAGCGATTTTAATATAAGCTTGATACAGTTTCCGGAATACACATATTTCGAAACATTGAGAAACAAATTAATGTGGGGTCTGGACAAGAGAAAAGTATAATCAAATGGAAAACAGCTGTGAATATCCACAGCCATTATTCATATAAATCAAAAAATAAAACATAAATAATCATGAAGATAACAGTTGTAGGAGCAGGCGGAAACGTTGGTTCGACCGTAGCGTTTGCCGTTGCTCAAAGAGATTTTGCCAAGGAAGTTGTAATGGTAGACATTGAAAAAAAAGATGGAGATAAAACATTTTACCCTTCTAAAGGACGGGCACTTGACCAGTGGGAAACATCCCCTATTGCCGGTTTCGACACTAAATTGAACGGCACCGTTGATTATGCCGATACCAAAGATTCGGATGTTTGCGTCATAACCGCAGGTGTTCCGCGAAAGCCCGGTATGAGCCGCGACGATCTGCTCGAAATTAATAGCAATATCGTTGAGGAAGTAAGCAAAAAACTGGTTGAGTACTCGCCGGACACGATCATCATTGTGGTGTCAAATCCGCTTGATGTAATGACCTATGTGGCACACGCTGCAAGCAAGCTCGATTCGAAGAAAGTAATGGGTATGGCCGGTATTCTGGATACAGCCCGCTATCGTTCTTTCCTCGCAGAAGAGCTGAACGTGTCTCCCAAAGATATACAGGCACTTCTGATGGGCGGCCACGGCGACACCATGGTTCCACTGCCACGGTATACAACCGTTGCCGGAATCCCCGTTACGCAGCTTATTGACGAGGATAAACTGAATGCAATTGTTGAGCGAACCAAAAAAGGCGGCGGAGAGATTGTAGGCCTGATGGGGACATCGGCATGGTACGCACCGGGCGCAGCCGCAGCACAAATGGTGGAAGCCATCATGCTCGATCAAAACCGTATTTTCCCGTGTGCCGTACACCTAAATGGCGAGTATGGTATTGAGGACCTGTTTTTAGGCGTTCCTGTGAAACTCGGCCACGGTGGCATCAAAGAGATAATCGAAGTTGATTTAAACGACGAAGAACGAGAACTTTTAGATGATTCAGCCAAACACGTTCGTTCTACAATGGACGAGTTTAAAAAGCTGATGAATAAATAAACCGCAAAAAAACGAAGACATAAGGCTCTTCACTACTTGCACTTTAAACCCCGTTTCGGTCTCCGATTCGGGGTTTTTTATTATAAAGCTGAATTCGTTTTGACTATTGAGTATCGAAAGTCTCCCCTGGAGGGGAGTACGGCGGAGCCGGGAGGGGTGTGAGATCCCCGGTTTTGCCAAGAGCATTTTGGATCACTCTGGCACATTAAAGGTGATCTGCTTTTCTGAATTTTACGGATGGGTTCAAAAAATCATTCCCTTGGCAGGAAGGTTCTTTCATGTTTTACTAATCGAGATAAGGGTGACACTACTTTCCATGATGGGATCAGGAATCGAGCCACGATTTAAAATCGGCCGAGCGGGATGTGCTAACGAGGGTATCGGCTTCTTTAAATGCTTTAGGACGCAGCTCGAGCTTAACACGGCTGCGCGACCACGCCGTCATCTCGTCAATAGAATTCAGATTCACAATGAAGCTGCGGTTGATTCTGAAAAAATGATCGGGATTTAGCTGTTGCTCCAGGGCATCAAGTGAATCATCAATGGGAAGTTTTTTACCATCGAATGAAACCAGGTATACCGCCTTGTCTTTCGCGAAAAAGTATGCACAATGATCTGTCTCTACTTTTTTCAAAACGTCACCAATCCGAATTAAAAATCGCTCTTTGTAGGAGGGCCGCTCCTGCGAAAAAGCAGCCATAAGTTGATCGATATCAACTGTAAAAACAGATTTCAAATCACGAAATTTGTTAAGACTTTTTTCAAGATCTGAGGTTTTAACCGGTTTCAGCAGGTAGCCAATGCTGTTAACCTTAAAAGCTTCAATTGCGTATTGATCGTACGCTGTTGTAAAAATAATCGGGGACGTTACCCGGATCCGATCAAAAATTGAGAAACAGAGTCCGTCGGAGAGCTGAATATCCATAAAAATGAGATCCGGCTGATGCTTCGAAAGCCATCGAACGGTCTCTTTTACAGATTTCGTGACCCCCAAAATGCTGCATTCCGGACAAACCTTTTTTAATTGGCCTGCCAGACGATTTGCGGCCAGCTCTTCATCTTCAACGATAAGTATGTTCAGCATGCTCCTCCCTGATTAGTGGTAATGTAACAACATAGCGATCGGTATCCAGCCTGAACTCCGGTTCACGATTTGAAATCATTTCGTACCGTTTTTTAAGGTTTCTTTGTCCAAGCCCGGTGGATTTTTTATATGATATTTTTGGCTTTACAGGATTCACCACAACCAATTTTTCATCTTTAATCGACAGATAAATATGAAACGGATTCCCCTTTTCAATTTTGTTGTGTTTGATGGCGTTTTCAAGCACAAGCTGAAGGGAGAGCGGAGGCAAATAGCTTTGCAGCCACTCCGATTGAATCTCAACACTCCAGATCAGTTCATCTCCGTGGCGTATTTGCTGCAAAAACATGTACGATCGGGCAAATTCCAGCTCTCTTTCCAGAGTTACCACATGCTTCTCAATGGTATCCAGTACATACCGGTAGATACTTGAAAACTCTTCGATAAATCGCTGTGATTTTTCAGTGTCCTCTTCAATCAGGCTGCTCAGCACATTCAGGCTGTTAAACATAAAGTGCGGATTCATCTGATTTTTCAGCACTTCAAAACGGATACTGCTCAGTTCACGGGAAAGTTCGAGATTTCTTTTTTCTGATTCCGATTGCCGGTAAAAGAAGATCCATGCTTCGAACAGCGTCATCAGAACAATGTTACAGACAGCTACCACAATCATATTGAAAACGTACACACGGATGATGTCCTCGCTATAGGCATTGATTAAGTGAGAGGCCGTGGTGATGAGAAAGCCGATACTTAGCCCGATTAAAAGCGTGAGAAAAGCTTGCGCAAAAATCCGGCGCATTCCCGACATATCCCAGGGGTAACGTTCATCAAGAAACCGTATCACAAAAAGGTTTGGATACGCAAGAAAAGATGCGGCGATGAAACTTAAAAAAGTACCCCATAAAAATCGTCCTGCGAGCTCGCTAACCGTGGTAATTGTGTAGAATCCGGTAAAATGATTGTAAGAAATAAGCACAGCCTGAATGGAAAGAGCTATTGCCAGCAGAAGCCACAAAATGGTTGTAAGGGGAATAATGCTATGTAGTGGTCGGTTTTTCATGATGGATCCGTTCTTTAATACTCCGAAAATCCGGAGCGAAATAAAAAGATAGTTTCAAAAAAAAGAGGGCCGTTTTACGGGGTAAAAAATGGGGTCCGTAAAGCAAGCCCTCTTCTTGGTTAAGCCGGTCAAAAGTTTTTGAAAAAACCCACGTGCAGCGCAACATAGTTGAGGTCGGCCGAAAAGTTGTCGGTTTCTGTCTCAAAGTCGCGGTTTAGTGAGCTGTATTTAATTGTGGGAGTGAGGCTCCAGTTTCTCCAGAGTGGTATATCCAGCCCGCCCGAGACCTGCCATCCAGCTCCGTGACCGGTGTCGTAGGTGATATCACCATCGCTGTTTTCGAGCTCCAGGTGGTTCCAGATGCCGCCCGCCCGCAGGATATAGGAGAGTCCGGATTTGCCAACCGGGTGTTTAAACTGTATTCCGTAAACATAACCGGTTTCTTCAAACTCAATATCCTCGCCCGCAAAGGAGGATTCTGAAGGAAAATGCTTCCAGCCCCAGCCAAGATAAACACCCGCGTGTTTTAAAATGCGGTAGTGGAAAACCCCCTCAAAACCTATTCCGGTCCCCAGGTCTGCATCGCCAATTTCGGCAGTAGCGTGAGAAATGCCCGCATTCAGTTCAAAGCCAAAACGTCCGTTATTGTCCTGGGCCTGTGCTGTGGTTACGATTAAAATTACAGTTAATAACGTAGTGAAAAGTACTGTTCTTGTTTTCATTGTCTTAGGATTTAGTTGTTCGTGTTAATCACTAAGTGCAATGTATTGGACTGCTTCAATGGCAACAACGAAACCCCGACCAACGCGTATTTTAGCCTGACGAGCCTGCGAAAAAGGGGGATGACTTCTTTTATGTGAATAGTGAGGAGTAATATTACTTTCATTTCTGATTTTCTCTGCAGAATGCATAGCTTTCAGCCATGTCAAAAATTTATGTTGATATTGCATTTCCAACGGCGGTGCGAAGGCTGTTTACCTATCATACAAAAGAGAAAAATATAGCCCCCGGTATGAGGGTGTGGGTACCTCTTCGGAAAGAGTTTGCCATTGGGATGGTGGTGCAGGTTCACCAGCGGAAGCCGGAGTTTGAAACACGGCCTGTAGAGAGAGTGCTGGACGAGTCGCCTGTTATGGAGGAAACCATGCTAAGGCTAACCGAATGGATTCACAGGTTTTACTACTGCAGCTGGGGCGAGGCTATACAGGCTGCACTCCCGGTTGGGCTCAATTTCGCTTCAGAAAAAAGATTGAGGGCCAAAAAAGGCTTTATTGATAAGCTTGGTGAGCTTGATGCGGATATTCTCAGCGAGGTAAAAGAGAATGACTACACCCTGCAGGAGGCGCAGAAGAGATGGCGCGATGGGAAAGAGAAATCGGCACTGAAAAGAGGAATTTCGGCGGGATGGCTGCAGGTTTGGGAAGAACCCCGCCAGAAAGTAGACTACAAAACGGCAAAGCACTGGCAGTTAAAGGCTGGTGTGGATGCAGGAGATCTGACCTCAGAATTGCGGGAGAGAGAAAAAATCAACAAATGGGAAGAGGCGTTTCTGGAGCTGGCGGAACTGGATCTTCCTGTTACGCATCAGTCACTGCTGATGATAAGCGATCTTTTTACTCCTTATACCCTGAAACGAATTGAGGAGGAGGGATGGATTGAATCTGTGGATCTTCCGGTTAAGGGCGATCCCGATCACAGCCGAAAATTTGAGCCGGAGAAAATTAAAACCCTCTCTGAAACTCAGGAGGGCGTATATCAGAACATACGTAAGCCTCTTTCACAAAAAGAGTTTGCCAGTTTTTTGCTGTATGGCGTAACCGGTTCCGGAAAAACCGAAGTCTATATCCATGCGCTAAAGCACGCGCTGGAGCAGGGACGCGGCGGGCTAGTTTTGGTACCTGAAATTGCGCTAACTCCTCAAACCGTGCAGCGATTTTACCAGATATTCGGGGATCAGATTGCGGTGCTGCACAGCAGGATGAGCGACAGGGAGCGGTTTGAAGCGTGGCAGCATTTAAAATCGGGGGAGAAAAACATTGCGATAGGGCCGCGATCGGCTGTGTTTGCACCCGTACAGAATCCCGGACTCATTGTTGTGGACGAAGAACACGATTCGTCGTATAAACAGTACGATCCGTCGCCGCGCTACCACGCCAGGGATGTTGCCATTATGCGGGCACACATGGACAATGCTGTGGTGATCCTGGGTTCGGCAACGCCGGGAATGGTGTCGGTTAAGGCTGTAATGGAAGAGAAACACACGCTTTTACAGCTGCCCGACCGCCCTACAGGCACCATGCCTTCTGTAGAGATTCTGAGCCTGAAAGAGTACAAGGGAGCCATGCGGGGCTCGCTAACGGTTGAGCTTTTTGAGGAGATTGAGAAAGCCCTTAAAAGGGAAGAACAGGTTATTCTGCTCTATAACCGCAGAGGCTACGCTTCATTTCTGCAGTGCGAAGATTGCGGGCATGTGCCGCAAAGCCCCGAGAGTTCCACGAGCCTCACCTATCATAAAAAGAAAAATATTCTGCTTGACCACTACAGCGGATATTCCCGCCGGGCCGATGAAACCTGTGAGCTCTGCGGGTCTGCAAACTTGTCATCGAAAGGCAGCGGAACCCAGCAGGTGGAAGAGGAGATGTCGGAACTTTTTCCTGAAGCACGCTTGCTTCGTATGGACCGTGACACCACCTCTGGTAAATTTGGGCACAGGAAAATTTATGAGCAGTTTCTGAACGGTCAGGCCGATATCCTGATCGGTACCCAGCTTGTGGCAAAAGGACTCGATTTTCCGAACGTGACGGTGGTGGGAGTAATCAATGCTGATACCGAACTGGCTTTTCCATCGTTCAGGGCGGGCGAAAGGATGTTTCAGCTCTTGAGCCAGGTGGCAGGCCGTGCCGGACGCGCAGAAAAACCGGGTGTGGTATATGTGCAGACGTGGAAACCGGAACACCCCGCAATTAAGCACGCACGCACCCACGATTTTAAAGCGTTTGCGCGCCAGGAACTGGCGAACCGCGAGATGCTGATATTTCCGCCCTTTTCAAGAATGATCGTTTTTCACTTTAAATCTCCGTCATGGAGTAAAGTACAGATGGTGGCGGACCGTTTTTGTGATGCAATGCGAATGGTAACCGGCGAAAATGTGGTGATGGGCCCCTCGCCATCCGTCATTGAGTGGATGAATGGCCAGTACCAGTGGGAGGCAAACATCAAACTGAAGCGCAGCCACAACGCATTTGCCGTAGAGAAAATCCTGGACTCCATTTTTGAAAAATATGATTCCATAAAACCGAAAGGGGCATCGGCCGTTCGCATCAATGTGGATGTGGACGCGATTGAGTAAAAGACCCGCAATTGTTTTGTTTCATCTTATTTTGGTTGGGTTGAATACGGTAAACGCAGGTCTGGTTGAATTGGTTTTAAGGGTAATGGTGAACCAAACCAACCAAATCAAAAGACATGTGGAAATATACAGGCAAAGAAAGGCCGCCATTTGCGGATGAATCGAAAGAAGGAGAAGAGTCGGTTTGGGACTATCCCCGCCCTCCGGTAACGGATTCCGACAGCCGGCATATTTTGGTAAAAGCATCGGGGGTGACGCTTGCAGAAACAGATCGGGCTGTCAGAGTCCTCGAAACAGCAAGTCCGCCAACGTTTTATATTCCGCCCGATGATGTGAATTCAGAACTGCTCGAAAAAGCTTCGGGCACGTCGTTTTGCGAGTGGAAAGGGCAGGCCACGTACTGGAATGTGATCGTTAACGGTGCAAAAACAGCAAAAGCGGCGTGGTCATACCACAATCCTTCAGAAAGATTTAAAGAGATTGACGGCTATTTCTCATTCTATCCGGCACTTGTCGATTGCTACGTGGATGGGGAGAAAGTTATTCCGCAGCCGGGCGGTTTTTATGGCGGATGGGTTACATCAGAAATTGCAGGCCCGATGAAGGGGGAGCAGGGTACGGGAGGGTGGTAAAGTTATAAGGAGTACTGTACACATTTGTGTGTCTGAGGGAGTCGTAATCACCCACCGGTGGGTGACTACAAAAAAAGGTATCCTTGCCTGATCTTTTGGGTTGATCTTTAACCTAAAACCTAAACAGGTTTTCGATTCGGATCATGGGTTTTTCCCAAAGGGGTAGAGAGGTTACCTGTCGAGGTTCGGTAGCTTTATTAGTTGGTTTAAACCAACAAAACTTTTCGGAAGAAGTTTAAAAAGAGGGGTAGTAGGCGGGATTCGTTGATAGGATTTTTCATTGTTCTTGTTATCATTGCCCTTCAACCGTTCTGGCCCTTTTTGCCCCACGTCTCCGAGGCTTTGATGGTGAGGTGATGAGTCTTTGATAGGGGTTTGTACCGTGTTTGGCAGAATTGCCTTTGATTCGTTTATGTTCATTTTGGCTTGGCCCAACCCCGAGGAATCGGGACCAGAAAAAGCACTGGAACGAACCAAAAACCCAAGGCTGCAAAGAAATTCAGGGCGGGTGCTGCTTCGAAGAGGGTTAAATTGGATGGTCCATCTCGTTTTAGGTAGGCTAGAAAGGACCTCACCGGTTCCAATTTAACCGGTTCTCTTCTCTCAGCCACCCTGTACCCCTGAATTTCTTTGAGGCCGGTTTGGTATTTCTTTTTCATTGATTCGCGAGTGTTTCATTCATGCGATGATGCGTCAATTTTAACTAATCATGTGTTTGTGCTTGCTGCTTTTAATCGGATGATGTTATGCAACAAAACCATGGCCGGAACGGCTATTGTAAAGCCCAGTGGGGGCGTAATGACATAGCCCACGGTGAAAACACGAGCTTGTGATGTGTTTGGTTCCCGGGGTTGTGAAGAGGCCATAAAATTAACCCCGGGGTGTGGATGTGGTCTGCAATGAGTTTTGAAATAGAGGGGTAGCGGCACTAACGTTGACCCGACTCCGGGTCTTTCCGGTATGCCGCGCTACCTTTGCAACATATTTCCCATCAATCCCTCGATACAAGGCGGGGTCTTTTCAACATCCACCGCCTCGGGATATTGGGTTTGTCGCGTCGCTATACCCCAGGCGCCGTTCGCAGGCTCCCTCTGCCCGGGACTGTGTTAGATCGCCCTGTCAGGGCTTTTGTTTGCTCTCAATCACTGTTCACTTGATGGTATGTATAGCCATCTCCAGTTTACTCACCAGGCAGCGGCGTTATTCAAACCCCATAGTGCAACAGGCGATACTCTTGATTCAGGAGCTGTCTCAAACCGCTCCGAAAAACCATGGTCAAAACGGTCATGAATCAGCCATGCCCCGAAATGATCACTTTGTGAAAAGGCCGGGATAACGTAGCCCGCTGTGTACTGTACAAAAAAACTATTTCAAATGTTTTTCAAAAAATTCGAAGATTCTTCGGTATTCGTCGTGCCAGGAATTCGGGCTGGTGAACCCGTGATTTTCGGTTGGATAGATCATCATTTCAAACTCTTCATTACCGCTTTGAATCAGCTCTTCGGCGTATTGAAAAGCATCCTGAACCCCGACATTATCATCCACGAGACCGTGAAGCAGCAGCGCAGGCCTTTCAAGCTCGGAAGCATACGTTAGCGGCGAACTGCGATCGTAGTGCCCGGGAACCTCTTCAGGATCACCCAGCCTCGGCAGCGTGTACCATGGATTAGCGTAATAGTAATTTCTCCAGTTGGTCACTTTTCTCAGGGCGGCTCCCGCATGGAAGCGGCTGGGTTCTGCAGTGAGTGCGTAAAGCGCCATAAATCCACCGTAGCTGCCGCCGTAGATACCCACATTGTCAAGATCCAGCGCACCTCCGGTATGCTCCTGCAGCCAGTCGAGTCCGTCTACAATATCCTCAGTTTCGTATTTACCCATCCAGTTGGTTACATCCTCACGAAACTTTCTGCCATATCCCAGGCTGTGGCGATAATCGACCTCAACCACAATATACCCATTCAGATTGAGGTACTGGTTGAACATATATTCGCGCCAGTAATTATTCGACCACCCCTTGTATACGTTTTGCAACGAGCCGGCGCCGTGAACAAATACCACCACCGGGTAGGTTTGTGACTCATCATAATCTTTAGGGTAGAGAACCGACATCGACAGTTCGGTGTCACCGTCTCTGCCGGTGAAACGAACATACTGCTCTTTTTGCCAGTTGTAGCTGTAAAATGAATCAGGAACGGAATTCGTGAGCTGTATCTCTTCGCCCGGGTTGTCGAGATCCAGGCGGTAGAGATCGTAAGGCTCGTTAAAATAAGTTTTTGCATAGACCAGGTTTGAGCGGTCGGGTGAGAGTTCAAACTGATAGCGATAGGCCGCTTCATCGGTAAGTTTTTCTTCGGTTTGACCGGCAATGTTCATTACATAAATGTGGCGCTCACCGTAATCCTCTCTGTTGCCGGCATAGATGATGGATTCGCCGTCTAGCCAGTTGGCGTAACTTACTTCCCAGTCCCCGCTGGTATGCTGAGTAAGGTCAGAGCCATCCGGCTCAACCGTATAAATATGGTTCCAGCCATCCTGTTCCGACAGAAAAAGAAGTGTTTCACCATCCGGGGAAAATTCCAACTCACGCCCGCTCAGCCATCCCGATGTTGAGTCTTCAAAAACCACCCTATCTGTACCCTCTTCCAGGTTATGAACAATAATTTTGCGATGTTTTAGAGCAGCGTCGGCATAATCGATAGCTACAAACTGTCCGCCGGCAGAGGCATCGATAGAGGAGCGGTGAAGGCCCGTGAGAAGTGTATCGGTTACCGTTGAGTCGAGAGATGCCACAAATACGGAGGTCTCCGGAATTCCGCGGCTGGTTTCGCCAGGTTGTACAAATTCGTCGGCATATTCGGGGAAATAGATCGTACGGGATCCGGAGTAATCAGCCTGTGTGAGAACCAAACGGTTGCTGCCGGCCCAGCTGCTGATGGAGAAATTAGGTTCATCATCCGGCTTCTTCGTTATCTGTAAGGTTTCCGGACTGGAAATATGACTGACCCACACATCGCCGTTCCGCACAAATGCAATACGGCTGTTATCAGGCGACCATACCATGTTGTATTCACTCTCTTGGGTACGTACAATCTGTCTTTTTTCTGATCCGTCTGCATTTGAAACAACTATTCCATCGTTCTCAATAAAGGCAATTTTTGACCCGTCGGGGGAGTGAAGCGGGCGTGGTGTTTCATCGTCAGTTTTTACAATACCATTGCCATTCAGATCCATCACATAAAGCCCATCATCAAAATATGAAGAGTCGTTCCAGGAGAAGTAGATGCTGTCCTGGCTGCCCGAAAAATATTCAAAGTCGGGGCGAATACCGGGCAGTACAGGTTCCATGAAAATCTCTTTGAGTGTCAGGTTTTCAGGAGTATCCTGTGCATTTACGTTTGTTGCGAGAAGAAGTAGTGTAAGTATTGCTATCAGAAATCGAACCATCTGGCTGTATAAATTTTGTTAATCAGAAAGGCAGAAAATACAAAAAACAGAGAAGGGATTTTATCTGATGTGAAATCTTGTCAAAAAAAAAGGATTCCAGGCAAATGAATGCAAAGAATCCCCGAATTTAATTTATCACCTCCAGCCAATCAGGCTGTGGCTTCGGCCGCTACATTTTTGAATACGATTGGCTTTATCGCTTCAAAAGCGTCCAGAGTTTTCTCAATGTGTTCATCGGTATGGGTTGCCATAGGTATCAGGCGAATCAGCACCATTCCTTTGGGTACAACCGGATAAGCCACACCACTCACAAACACACCATGTTCCTCACGAAGCTCTCGCATAATCGTCGTGCAGAGCTCAGTACTGCCTTCAGTGAGTACAGGAGTGACCGGACTTTCGGAAGGTAATACGTTGTAACCGATATCTCTGAGGCCATTACGAAGTTTCAGGGTATTTTCCCACAGTTTTTCTCTCCACTGGGGGTTTTTGCGAATCAGTTTGATTCTTTCACGGGCGGTAACAACAATAGGAAGCGGGAGGCTTTTAGCAAAAATCTGGCTGCGGGCGTTGGCTTTTAAAAATTCGCGAACCCGGGGTTCGGTTGCTACAAAAGCACCAATCAGAGCTACTGACTTTGCAAAAGTTCCAAAATAAATGTCGATGCCATCCTGGCATCCAAGATGCGTTCCGGTGCCGGAACCATCTTCACCGAGGGTGCCAAAACCGTGGGCATCGTCAACCAACAGCCTGAACGGATATTTCTCTTTGAGGGCAACAATTTCTTTCAGCTTGCCAAGATCGCCGGTCATGCCAAAAACGCCCTCAGTAACCACAAGGATGGAAGAGTTTGGTTTTAGCTTCGCTGTTGCCCGTATTAGCTGTTTTTCGAGGCTTTCAAGATCGTTATGCTTAAATACGGATGTTTCGCCCATAGCGAGCTGTTTTCCGTCCACAATGCAGGCATGGCTGAGTTCATCGTAGATCAGAAAATCATTTCTGTCGACAAGGCAGTGGATAACGCTCATAATTCCCTGGTATCCGTAGTTGAGGAGCAGGGCATCGGGTTTGTGTACAAAATCGGCCAGTTCTTTTTCCAGATCTTCGTGTTCGGTTGAGTTTCCGGTCATTAAGCGCGCGCCCATAGGTGCGCTTAGAGAGTATTTCTCGGTTGCGCGCGTGTCGATTTCCCTAACCTGTTCATTATTTCCGATGCCGAGATAATCGTTGATACTCCAGACTACAACATCTTTGTCATTAAACTTCATGACTGGCCCGAGTGGTCCTTCAAGTTTCGGAAATGTGTAATAGCCGTATCCGTTAGAGGTGAACTCGCCTAACGGCCCGGGCCTGTTTTCCAGCTTTTCAAAAAGATCCATAAATATAATGTTCTAAGAAGTGTATATATATACCCTAAAATTTTGAGCGTTTTTAAATAAGGTCCAAAATTAAGCAAATTGCTTTCTATCTCAAAAGCAAGGTTGGGTTTATTGGGTTTTATGATTTTTTTAAGGAACCGGATGGCCGTTTGATGCTTCCAGCAGCCTGAACCAGTCTTGTCGGGCCAGTGTAATTTCAAGAGCACCTGCTGCTTCAGCTACCCGATCTGTTTTTCCTGTACCCAGTACCGGTTGAGGGTTGCAGGGTAATTTCAGAAGCCAGGCCAGTGCAATTTGCCCGGGTGTGGCAGAATATTTTTCACTGAGTTCACTAAGTAGCGAGCGAATACGGCTGCTGCGTTCGTCACTGTCAGTAAAAAGACGACCGCCGGCAAATGGCGACCAGATCATTGGTGATGAATTCCATTTTTGAGCCTGGTCAAAATCACCATCATAAACAGGATTTGTATGCAGCAGCGAGCACTCTACCTGGTTTGTGGCAAGAGGAACATCCAGTTTCGACTGAAACATCTCTGCCTGATCCACGGTGAAGTTTGAAACACCAACGTGCTTTATTTTTCCCTCTTCGATCAGCTTCATAAAAATACCTGCCATTTCCGACCCGTCCATAAGTGGGTCCGGCCGGTGAATTAAAACGAGATCGAGCACCTCTGTGCGGAGTTTTTTGAGAGACCTTTCAACAGAATAGCGTATATAATCTGCAGTGGTATTGTAGTGCTGAATATAGTGGTTTGGGCGGTTTTCAGTGGTGAGGCAGATACCACATTTGGTAACCAGTTCCATTTTCTCACGTAAATCGGGGCGCTCCTTTAATGCTGTTCCAAAGGCCTCTTCATTACCATAATCACCATAAATGTCTGCGTGATCGAATGTGGTAATACCCTGTTCAAGGGCGTTTTCAATGAAGTGAATAATATCTTTTGTGCTAAAATTCCATTCGTGAAGCCTCCAGAATCCTACAGCGATCTGCGAAAATTCGGGGCCGTCGGGAGTCATTTGTAATCTCATAAATTTATTTGTTATGGATTGAACGTAAGGATAAATAGTCCATGATCAATATCACTGACCACAATTTTATGGCTGCGATACCATGGATAAACAGACCATAAACCTGCAAATTCTGCGTCATCATTATCAGGTGTTGTGTCAAAAAATCCGATCTCGTTTATTTGATCAGGCTGTGGATTGCTTACATCAAAAATGCGCAGCCCGGCCGTGTAGTTCGCCTGATACATCGTCTCATTTCTAATATACAGATTGTGGTCGATTGATTTTGCAGAATGGGTGTAAAAACCGATCATTTCCGGATTTTTAAGATCATCGAGGCTCCAGATATAGGTTTTGGTAGGTTGATCAAGCCTGATCTCATCCAGTTCATCATTCATAAAAAATCTGGAGTGATCGTTGGTTAACCATCCCTGGTGAAGATAGTTTCTGCCGGCAAATGTACTGTTCGATAATGTAATGGGATTCGATTTGTCGGTAACATCAGAAATCAAAAAAGACAGCTCGCTTGAGCTGAAGCAAATCTCCCTGCCCAGGTATTTTTGATCCGGGCCGTTATAAATTACACACTGGGTATCGTGCACATATCCATTTCTTGTGAATCCACCCGCACTTTCTTCTAAATGGCATCCGGCATACTCCGGAGATTTTGGCGAAGTGATGTCAACGATGTGCAAAGCTCCGTTTTCGGCACACAATTCACCAGATGTGGATCCGGTTATGTATGCAAAACCGGTCTCTTCATTGATCGCAATATTATGAGCATTTCCAAATTTTGAATATAGCTGGTAGTCAGTAAACATTACCGGTGGGTTTCCCTGATCTCGCAACTGCGTAAGATCAAAAATCTGAAGCCCGTGGTTATTCTGTTCGCTGGTAATAAACAGATGGTTTTTGTAAACTTTGAGATCCCTCCAGGCAGATTCACCTTTAAGCCCTCCGCTGTCATCATGCCGAAGTATCTGTGGTGGTTCAGCTATTTTTGATGAGGCAGCGGCTGGCTCGGTAAGCTTGCCAATCACTACGGGCAGGGAGGGTTCTGTAATATCTACGAAGCTTACGCCGTCCCTTAAACCGACAAGTGCATACTCTTTTTGCGTTTGAGAATCTGTCCAGCCCCAGGTATCATTCAGTTTTTCACCTATAAGTTCAGCGGGAGAAACAATGGCCTGTAAATCGATATTGCTGCAGGTAAATGTATCAGCCATACCGTTACTGCATGTCGCGAGAGGTTCCGGATCAGAGGCCGATTCAGTGCCGCAAGCGCTCAAAAAAAGAGTAAATAAAAGAGAGAGAAGAAGATAGCGAAACATTAAGCCCAATTTAATCGTTAGAAGAGATGTAGCAGATAGATTATTACGTTGCCTGCGAATAAATTACTAGTTTAATTAGATAGAAGACTTATCAACCGTTCAATTAATATGTAACCATGTCTGACAAAGAAAAGTATGAAGAGATGATCGAGGATCCTACCAAACATCAGCTAAAGGCCATACGCCATGCAAGGGAACGTGCCTGTATAGATGCGATGAAATCATCCACATCGAAAAATCCCCATAATAAGGGGTCAGATCTGGCCGGACTCTGGAATTATGTTTATGAGCAGTACTACCAGTTTCAGTAGGTATCGGGAACAATTACATCAAGTATCTTTTCTGATACATATATCTGAAGATCCCTGATTTCGGTGCCAATCTCTTCCCCGTCGCAGTGAACAGCCACAGATTTATTTGAGGAGTAGCGTAGCTGCTTACAGGTAGTGAGCGTAACTCCGCTCATTTGTGCTGTGGGTCCCCACCTAAACCGTGGCAGATACGCCAGAATTTGGGCAAGCGGCATTGTTGATATCGTAAGAAGGTCCATCTCTCCATCGGTAATATCAGCATGTGGGGCCACAAAGAAATTACCTCCTTCCCACTTTCCGTTGCATGCAGTTACCATCAAAAAATTGTTCTGCAGTACTTCTCCATCCATCTCTAGAATTACCCGCGACCCTTTAAAGCGGAAAGCCGCTTTTATAGCTCCATAAACGTAAACCAAGGACCCCTTCAGCGTGCTGTTTTTGTGTGCATAGTGATTCGCCCATCCATCAAGGCCGAGCCCGAGAGTATTAGCACACCACCCTGATGCATCTCCCTCAAACCGTAAGAGATCAATTCGTATACGGTGGCCGCGGTCGAGTATATGAAGGCACTCTGCCGGACTTTTTTTTAACCCCAGAGTCTTTACGAAATCATTGCCCGAGCCAATGGGCAGAACGCCAAGTGCGGTTTCGGTACCCGCGATTCCATTGATTACTTTATGAATGGTTCCATCACCCCCGCAAGCCACCACGACTTCGAAATGTCGGCTTTTTTCCCTGGCGATCTCTTCTATGTTTTGATTTTTCCCAACAATGTGAATTTCGGGTGTTTTCCAGCGTTCGTGCGAAGCCCGGTTCAGCCATTTGATGTGCTGATGTGAACGGTTTCTGTCGGCCGCAGGATTAAAAATAAAGCAGATGCGGGTGCTGTTTCTTTGCATAGCGCATACTACCTGAATCCACTAAAAGAGTAAAGTCTGTTTTGAGTTTTAAGGACGTAGTTGACCAAGAATCTCCTCTCGGGAGGAGACAGATGGTGAATCCCGACTGCTGTCGGGAGGAACCGTCAGAGGTGTGTCAGGCAGTTCACGAGATCTTGCTTTGCACTCTATTTTGTTGCAATCGCATCGCTCAGTGCCTTGAACACACCCCTCGGCTGAATGAAGCACGCTGTGCGTTTTCATTCAATCCTTTTCCCCTCTGGCAGAGGGGATGTCAAGGACTCTCCTCTCGGGAGGAACCGTCAGAGGTGTGTCAGGCAGCTCACGATGTTTTGTTTTGCACTGTATTTTGTTGCAATCGCATCACTCAGTGCCTTGAACACACCCCTCGGCTGAATGAAGAACGCTGCGCGTTTTCTTTCACCCTTTTCCCCTCTGCCAGAGGGGATTTCCATGCCAGAGGCAAGCGTTCACAAATTTAACAGCGTGAAAGGTAACACATTCCCAAATTTTTATGTCGAAATCTCAGGTTAAGATATTGAACTACAGAAAGTACCGGACACCAATTCCGCCATTGACTCCAAAATCCGTGGCCGGGATCAGGTCGAACGTAGGAGCCACTTCAAAAAAGAGGCTTAGCCGGGTATCTTCGATATTGTATTGGAGTCCTACGGGAATGCGGGCTCCAAACCTCGGGTCGTCGGCAAAAAGAGCGCGAGCTCCAAGGCCGTAGTAAAGGTAGAGGCTTCCTGCCTCAGCTTCGAGGGGTTTATGTTTTAAATAGCTGGCATGGAGGTGCAGCGACTCTTCTTTTCCAAAAGACCACGCCGCAGCTGCATCAATGGCCGTTGTGCCCGACTGCCAGAATTTGGCACTGATTCCGGTAGGCTCACCTAAAATTACACCGAGCTCGGTGCTGCCGGGTCGTGATTGCGCATGAAGTGCCGTTGTTAATAGCAGAAGGGATATAAAAAGTATCGATAGCCTGATTATTTTCATTACTGGGTAATACTTGAGTCTTAAACATTAAATAAGAGAATAAAAATACGCACATTTCTGCCAAACTGTTACAATTTAAAACAGGAATTGTTTCAAATTATTGGCACTATTTGTCTGATTTAGGCAACTTGTAAAATTACTGACCAAAAATATTCATGATTAAAGAAAACCTGGAAATCGAAGACAATCTGCTGCTCATTTTTATAAAAAATCCCGTGCCGGGGAAAGTTAAAACACGGCTTGCCGCTGCAGTTGGACCTCAAAAAGCGTATCAGATATATCTGAAACTACTCAGTCTTACAATCGATGCCGCCTCGGAAACAGGTGCAGACAGGCAGGTGTGGTACGCATCCTATATTGATTCGGATGATTTTATTTCAGAACCGGATTTCAACAAGAGAAAACAGATCGGAGAGGATCTCGGCGCCCGAATGCTCCATGCGTTTAAAAGCGGATTTAATGAAGGCTACAAAAACATTATAATTATCGGGAGCGACTGTCCGGATGTAAACCCGGCAGTGCTTGAAGAGGCATTTAGTGAGTTAAGAGAACATGATCTGGTAATTGGTCCCTCGGCCGATGGCGGTTACTACCTGCTGGGAATGAAAAATTTGTACAAAGCACTATTTGGTGAGATCGACTGGAGTACGGATCGTGTTTTGGAACAGACGCTTGAGAAGGCAAATAGCTTGTCTTTGAGCGTAGCCTGCCTGCCGGAGCTGAACGATATCGACACCATAGAAGATTTAAAAAAAGCCGGCTGGGATGAAGCAACCTCAAATTAGCGTTGTTATCCCGGTTTTAAATGAAGAAAACACCATTGGTAAACTGCTGACTGAGCTGAAGAAAAGATCGGGGCCGGGCGTCTGTGAATTTATTGTGGCAGATGGCGGCAGCACAGACTCAACCAGAGACATTGCGGAAAGCGAGGGGGCAAGGGTTATTCAGTCACACAGAAAAGGTAGAGCTGTGCAGATGAACGCAGGCGCTGCCCTTGCAAAAGCTGAAATACTTTACTTTTTACATGCGGATACTATTCCTCCTCAACGGTTTGATAAAAATATTTTAAAAGCCGTTGCTGAGGGCACTGAAGCGGGTTGCTTTTATCTTCGATTTGATGATCCGCACCCCGGGCTTCGGTTTTATGCCTGGTTCACAAAATTCAGGTTCACAATGATTCGCTTCGGGGATCAAAGCCTTTTTGTGAAGGCATCGGTTTTTAGAGAGGTAAATGGATTTGACGAGTCGCTTATCGTGATGGAAGATCAGAAAATTGTAAGAGAAATCAGGCGCGTTGCCAAATTCAGGGTCATGGATAGAGCGGTCGTAACATCGGCGCGCAAATACCGGGAGAACGGCGTTTACAGGCTTCAGGCGGTGTTTTTCTTGATCTGGGCGGGGTACTATTCAGGGCTCAGCCAGCAGGCACTCACCGATATTTATCAAAAGTATATCAAATAGCAATATTTAGTAACGAATTAATACTAATTTAATTCAAATAGCGCTCAAAAATTCGTAGTTTTGAAGCTGTAATCAGTTCGAACCATACCGTACTTGACAGCTGGTTATTACAAATCATAATCAAACAACTTGTTATATGAAACGTTACTTACTATACTTTTTTATACTTTTGGCAGTTCCGGCAACGGCACTCGCACAAGGTACAACGACGGGCTCTATTGAGGGTACGATCGTTGATACGGCAGGCGATGTACTGCCGGGTGCAAACGTTGTTGCTGTTCACATGCCAACAGGAACGCAATACGGTACCTCGAGCCGGGCTGATGGCCGATACACAATCAGAAACGTGCGTGTTGGCGGACCATATGAGGTTCGTGTAACGTTTATCGGGTTCAATTCTCAGATTAAAGAGATCTCAAATATTGAGCTTGGTGAACGTGCTACTGTAGATTTTACACTGGAAGAGGGCTCCCTCGAACTTGGCGAAATTTCAGTAGTGGCAACAGCCGATCAAGTTTTCAACAGAGATCGTACCGGTGCCCGTACAAACATCTCCACTGAGGATATTGAGAGAACACCTTCTGTTTTCCGTTCTTTGGGAGATTTTACACGCCTTACGCCACAGGTAACCAGCGGCAACAGCTTTGGCGGCGCAAATGACCGATACAACAACATTCTTGTTGATGGTGCCACTCTGAACGATGTTTTTGGCCTCGGTGACGCAACTCCGGGATCTCAGGCAGGTGTTGGTTCTCCGCTCAGTATCGACGCCATTGCAGAATTTAACGTAGATATTGCTCCTTTCGACGTTACAAACAACGGATTTACCGGTGGTCAGGTTAACGCGGTAACAAAGAGTGGTACAAACGACTATACCGGTTCTGTTTACTTCCAGACCAGAAACGAAAGTTTCGTTGGTAACTACGACATTGATGGTGAAACATCCAACGACTTCCCCGATTTTACAGAGCAATACATCGGTTTGAATATTGGTGGTCCTGTTATTGAGGATAAACTCTTCTTCTTTGTGAACGCAGAGTTTAAACGTGAAACGAGCCCGATTACAGCCGGTATTCTCGGAAGCGGTGCTCCCAACATTATTGATTTCAACGCCTCAACGTTTGAAGAGATCAGCAGCGTTTTTCAAAATCAGTATGGATATGATCCCGGTGCTTTTACCTCTCCATTGGATACAGATACTGACAACGACAAGATTCTTGCAAAGCTTGACTGGAACATCAACCAGAACAACAAACTGAGCTTCCGTTACAACTACGTGAGTGCGATTGCAAACCGTGGTATCAGCCGTGGGTCCAGCAGTTTTACCTTTAGCAACCGTCAGTACGACTTCAACAGTACTCAAAACTCCGTTGTGGCTGAACTCACAAGCAGAATCAGTGATAATGCATTTAACGAAGCCCGAGTGGTGTACACAACCATACGCGATTCACGTGATGTGCCGGAATCAGGCAGATTCCCAAGCGTTACTGTGAGCCTTCCTTATGATACGGACAGAAGCGGTTTTGGTGCCATTAACGCCGGTGTGGAACGTTTCTCACAGGCTAATGCCCTGGATCAGGATCTGATCGAGATTACAAACAACTTCACATACATCACAGGCGACCACGAATTTACTCTTGGTACAAGCAACCAGATTTTTACGTTCGATAACCTGTTTGTGCAGGATGCATTCGGTAACTATACCTTTTTCAGTATCGACGCTCTTCGAAATGGCAGTCCCCAGGCATACAGCCACAGCTACTTGCTGCCGGGCGGGAATGAGACAGCGAATTTTACCGGAATGCAGTTTGGATTATATGCACAGGATAAGTGGACAGCTACCCGAAACCTTACTTTGACATATGGTTTACGCGTGGATATTCCAGTACTGCCCGACGATCCTACGTTTAACCCAATTGTTCCGGACGCATTTCCCGGATATTCTACAGACAACGTAGCCAGCGGCCAGGTTCTGTGGTCTCCGCGATTAGGATTTAACTGGGACGTTTCAGGCGGTATGAGATCAACACAGTTTCGTGGTGGCGTTGGTATCTTTTCAGGAACTCCACCCTTTGTTTGGATCTCTAACCAGTATAGTAATACCGGTGCCGACTACGGCCGTGTAAGTGCTCCAACAAACTTCGGAGGCTACACAGACCTTTTCTCACCAGACCCCGACAACCAGCCTATTCCGGGACAGGGCAATTCACTGGATCCGATCGAAACATCTGAAATCAACCTTATTGAAGATGACTTCAAGTATCCACAGTCACTGAAAGTGAACCTTGCTATTGATCAGGAACTTCCATGGGGAGTTCGCGGTACTCTCGAAGGTATCTATTCTAGCGCAATCAACGATGTTGTGTTTGAAAACATCAATGCTGAACAGCAGGGAACCTCCGCTTATGGCCGTCCCATTTATGGTGATATCTTCTTTAACGAGCGATTTGGAAATGCCTCTGGCTCTCTTTCCAGGAAAGATCCACGTTTCACCAACGCACTGCTGCTCAAAAACAGCAATGAAGGCTATCAGTACAGCATCACCGGTGAACTGGAGAAAAACTTCGACAGCGGCTTCTACACCAGAGTAGCTTATACCTACAACCGTGCAGAGAACGTAAACAACGGTAGTTCAAGCCGCGCCATTTCTAACTGGCAGTTCAATGAGAACGTAGATGTAAACAACGCAGAACTCGGTACTGCCGACTTCGAACGCCGTCACCGGTTCCTCGCAATTGCATCATACAGGCTTAACTGGTCAGACAGACTCGCTACCAACTTCTCTCTGATCTATGATGGCCGTTCAGGCTCACCCTTTAGCTGGATATATAATGGCGACGCCAACGGTGACGGTCAGTTTGCCAACGACCTGATTTACGTGCCTGCAAGCGAAGACGAAGTGGTTCTTACAAGCAATAACTGGGGCGCATTCAACGAGTGGATCGAAAGTGAAAGCTCTGTAAGCGATTTCCGCGGAGATTTTGTTGACAGAAACACCGCCCGGGAAGATTGGACCAACTTCCTCGACTTTAAAGTGACACAGGAAGTACAAACTTTTAGCGGACAAACTCTTGAGTTTGGCGTTAGCATGATTAACGTACTGAACTTCCTTAACCCTGAGTGGGGAATTAGAGAAGGCGTAAGCTTCAACAACTACCGTGCCTTAGATTTCTGGCAATATGTTGACCAGGACTTTATTGCCGAAAATCCTGATTTAGGCTTAACAAGTGGTGATATTGGCAAGCCGGTTGTAAACTTTGACCCTGAAAACATTACGGACGAGAGAACATTTGACGTACGTGATTTCAGCTCAAGATGGCAAATGCAGTTTACTGTACGCTACAAATTCTAAAACTTGTCTATAAACAGGTTTTAAAAGAGGAGGCTGTTTTCAGTCTCCTCTTTTTTTTTACCTTATATGTGTATGATGCGCACTCAACATTTACTACTCCTTGCCGTAATCTTTAGTTTTATTCTGGCCGGATGCACCGCTGACAGTGAAAAAACCGTCAATAAACTTCTGCTCGTTTCCATTGATGGCTTTCGGGCCGACTATACAGAACGTTACAATACTCCGCATCTTGATGAACTGGCCAATAACGGCGTTCGCGCAGAGTACATGATCCCGGTTTTTCCCACAAAAACATTTCCCAATCACTACTCCATTGTAACAGGCCGCTACACTGAAAATACCGGGCTTATTTCGAACAACATGTACGATGAAGAATTTGATGAATATTACAGCCTGGCCAATCGCGAAGCCGTGCAAAATGCGAAATGGTACGAAAGTGAGCCGATCTGGGTAACCGCCGAAAAGCAGGGGATTCCCACAGCGCCACTCTTCTGGCCTGGCTCAGAAGCTCCTGTTGGCGGGAGTTACCCTTCTCGATGGGCGCCTTATGATGATGAATTGCCATATAAAGCACGCGTTGATTCTGTTGTCCACTGGCTGCAGATTAAAGATGATACAGCTCCACAGCTCATGACTCTCTATTTCAGCAAGGTTGATACGTACGGGCATCGGTTTGGACCCGAGTCAGACTCAACCGCTGCTGCAGTAAAAGAGGTTGACGAACATATTGGTTATTTATCCAGAGAGCTGGGGGAAAAAGGCTTAAACAATGATTTGAATATAATCATCGTTTCTGACCACGGAATGGCTTCTGTCTCAAAAGAAAAAGTAATCCTTCTTGATAATATAATACCTTTGGATGATGTGGAAATTGTAGATCTTGCCCCAGTGACGGCTATTCGCACATCAGAAAATAATAAAATGACAATCTATGAGCAGTTAAAAGCTTCTGAAGAGCATTTCAGAGTGTATTTAAAAAGCGATATACCTGACGCCTGGCATTATAAAAACCACAGACGTGTTCAGGATATTACCGTTGTGGCTGAACCAGGATATACAATAACCACGACCGGGCGCATGCAATCAGGCCAATTTCCCGGCGGGAATCACGGCTATGCCCCGGAATCGACTGAGATGAGAAGCTTTTTTATGGCTGCCGGGCCGGATTTTAAAGAAGATTATCAAATGGGTGCTTTTCAGAATATTCATCTTTATGAACTTATGGCTCACCTTTTGAAGGTTGAACCAACAACCAGCGATGGTACAATTGATTCCCTGAAAACGATTTTAAAACCTTAAAAAACATAAGTTAAATGAGCGCAAAACAATATTTATCTTCCATTTTGTTTACACTACTTCTGATAACGGCCGGGTGTGCATCACAGGAAAAAGAAAGTGAACAGGCGGGTGAGCAGCCAAAGGTTCTTCTGATTTCTATTGATGGATTTATTAATGAATATGTCGATCGCAATGAAACGCCGAACCTGGATCAATTTATAGACAACGGAGTGGTTGCTGAATATATGATCCCGGTTTTTCCCACAAAAACTTTTCCCAATCACTGGACTACCGTAACCGGCCTCTATGTTGAAAATCACGGGATTATCACCAATAGCTTTTATGATTACGAACTGGAAGCCCGCTTCAGCTATGGTCCGCAGGGTACGCCCAACGACGAACGCTGGTGGGGTGGGGAGCCCATCTGGGTAACTGCAGAAAAACAGGGGCTCACAGCAGCCACATTCTTTTGGCCGGGATCAGAGGCAACGATCAATGGTGTACAGCCTACTAAATGGGTTCAGTATGACGGCGGCGTGCCCGACAGCACGCGAATCGACAGCTTAATAGCATGGATGGACCCTGCCGGTGATGTGCAGGCCGATTTTGGAACTCTTTATTTCAGTGAAGTAGACAGCCGTGGGCACGCCTTTGGTAAAAACTCGGCCGAAGTAGACGAAGCCGTGATAGATATTGACAGACTGCTCGGCTATCTGCAGGAAAAGATTGAAGAAGCCGGCCTGAACGAATCGCTGAACATCATTTTATTATCCGATCATGGGATGTCTGATCTTTCGGAGGAGCGCGTCATTTTTCTTGAAGATCTTATTAATCTCAACGATGTGGAGGTGATGGACTGGACTCCGGTAGGGTTGATCAAACCGAAACAGGGAAAGAAAGAGGAAGTGTACCAGGCTCTGAAAGAAAATGAAGAGAACTATACGGTCTATCTTAAAGAGGATATGCCGGAGAGATTCCATTTTAAAAACCACTATCGTATTCCCGAAATCATCATGATTGCTGATCCCGGATATACGATCACCAACCGGTCATTCTTCGAAACGCGGGGTTTACTGGCTGCCCAGCATGGGTTCGATAACAGAGCAGAAGATATGAGAACATTCTTTGCAGCCAATGGCCCGGCATTTAAGAAAGGTGATGTTGCAGCGCCTTTCGAATCGGTACACGTTTACGAACTGATGAGCCGTGTTCTGAATCTTGATCCGGCTCCGAACGATGGAGCCATCGATTCCATAAATCATGTATTGTTGAACCCCTGATCCAGATTTAGCTATCGCAGACCTGAACGCCTCTGCGGCAGAATCAGTTGATCTGTCTGATGAAATGCAGGAACTTGCAGTTCTCAATTTTCTTATGCATATACTGAATGCAGCATTATTAAGATTGCATCTTAATAGATTTTCAAATAAGCTTAGATCTTCTTTAACTCCTAAAGGTAAAATCAAATAAATGGCATACGTAGTAACTGAACCCTGTATAAATTGTAAGTACACAAACTGTGCGGCTGTTTGTCCGGTAGATGCATTTCGCGAAGGCCCGAATTTTTTGACCATCGACCCTCTCGAATGTATCGATTGTGATGCATGTGTATCAGAATGTCCTGTTGAAGCAATTTATCCCGATGATGAAGTGCCCGAAAAATGGGAGCACTATATAGAACTTAACGAACGTCTTGCCGAACAGTGGGAAGATTACGTGATTAATGAAACTCAGGACGCGCTTCCCGATGCGGATGAGTGGGCAGAAAAAGAGGACAAGCTGGACGCCCTAAAGGAAAACTGGGATTAAAAAATTCCGGTAATTATTGATCTTCGGAAGAGTAGAAACAGGTTATGAAAGCGCTTTTATAGCGCTTTCGCTATTTATGCGTACTGCTTTCAGAAAAAACCACAATCCGCAAATTGAACAAGTGCCATATTTTCAAATTAACCTCGCTCTTAAATGCTTTTGCAGGCAGGCAATTTAAAGTGTATAATTTTCATATTTGAGCCGGAAGATTACATTCACCTTAGATACTTTCTCTTTCACAGGATTTTAACCTGATGAATAGCGAACTTATCGGGAACTCATGTCATGAATTAAATTTTTACTCAGAAAAATGAATGATTTAGAAAATAAAATACTGAGGGTTAGAGGGAAAAAACTGAATTTGAGTCGTCCTGCGGTAATGGGAATTTTAAACACTACTCCCGACTCTTTTTCTGATGGCGGGCAGTTTGTTACAAAACAAAAAGCTATCGATAGAATTGAGGAGATGATTGGTCAGGGAAGCTTAATTATTGATGTAGGCGGCGAATCGACCCGACCCGGGGCTGACCCGGTATCTGAAGAAACCGAAGCCCAGAGAGTAATTCCGGTTTTGGAGCAGGCCATATCACGCTTTCCAGACACCTTTTTTTCAGTTGATACAACAAAATATTCAGTTGCAAAGCTGGCTTTAGAAGCTGGAGCACACATTGTAAATGATGTGAGCGGACTTCGGAAAGAGCCTCAGCTCGCAGAACTTTGTGCGGAGTATAGTGCCGGTTATATTCTTATGCACTCTCTGAAAGATCCAAAGACCATGCAGGAAGATCCCGATTACGACAGTGTAGTGTGCGATATAATGCAGTTTTTACTGGATCAGTCCAAAAAGCTGAAAGCAAAAGGGGTGGCGTCCATTATTGTGGATCCGGGAATTGGATTTGGCAAAACCACAGAACACAATCTCAGGATTATAAAAGAGCTCAAAAAATTCAGTACATTAGGGTACCCTGTTTTGCTGGGTGCATCCCGTAAATCGATGATAGGAAACGTGCTGAACAAACGCTCTGTTGATGGCAGGCTCGCCGGCACAATTGCAGCACACTATCATGGTTTGATAAACGGAGCTGCCATACTGCGTGCGCACGACGTGCAAGAGGCGGCCGACTCCGTTGAGATGTTCTGCAGAATAACCGAAAGCTGACAGAGTTCAGCTCTGCGCGAATATAACATAACTGATGATACCCATAGGATTTATAGAATTCGGAATAAAAGACCTGCTCGAGACGCTGGTTATCGCTCTTGTACTTTACTATTTGTACAGGTGGATCCGGGGTACATTTGCGATACAGGCTGCTCTTGGCCTGCTGTTTATTGTGCTGCTGAATATAGGAGTGAGCGTTCTCGGTTTCACCACGCTAAACTTTATGCTTCGGAGCGTTCTCGATGTTGGTGTACTGGCTGTATTTATCATATTTCAGCCCGAAATACGAAAACTGCTGTATAACCTGGGACAGAATACCTCTTTTGACCGGTTTGTGGGGCGTGCGGGTTCCGACCAGATGATTAATGAAGTGATTGATGCCGTGAGGAATATGGCTCAGACGAAAACAGGAGCACTGATTGTTTTTGCACGTTCATCTTCCATGCAGGATCTTGTAGATGTGGGTGTGCGTTTGGATGCACGCGTAAATGCAGAACTGCTACAGACGATATTTCAAAAGGATACACCTCTGCATGATGGTGCCGTGGTTATCAGGAATAACAGAATTGTTGCTGCGAGCTGCTACCTTCCCATTTCACAGAATCCGAATATTTCCACGGTATTTGGCACAAGGCATCGCGCTGCGGTTGGAATCAGCGAAACCAATAACGTCTTTGTGGTGATCGTATCTGAGGAAACCGGGCGTATTTCTGTCGCTCAAAACGGGGCACTTTCCAGCGGAATGTCTATTCAAAAGCTTCGAACCGAGATGGAAAAAGCACTTGGCGAGGCTAAGAGCGAAGAAGTTGGCTTTAGCGCCGAAAAAGCGGACCTGGAGATGAATTAATTCCGGTAAGTTTATAGCACGTTTATCCTTATCCAAAAAACTTTCACCTATTGGTTAGAACCGGGTTGAGTCTCAAAAGTGAGTTTCAGTCGGGACTGCTGCTCATAAATACAGAGGCTCCCTTGTAGATATTCATTTCCAGCAAATCGTATTGCGAGTCTAAACTGATTAAATCCACGTCGCTATTCTTCAAATATTTATCAAAAAAGGATACCACCAGTTTATTTGATATTTCACTGGCTAAATCAGGGTCGATATCTCCAGAAAGGTTCAGGGCTTTTAATGGTATCATGTAGGGAATGTCCATAAAATTGCTATGGCCTGATTGAAGAAGAGTGCACTCGTAAAACACGCTGGCGCTTTTGTTTACATAAGCGTGCCTGTTTAAATCTTCATGAGTATCAGGCCAGTCTGAAGAGAGGAAAAGAAAGGGTTTTTGAAACTCGGTTTGTACAATACTTCCCCATTGAACTCCGTCTAAATTTACCCCGGCTTTTAATCTGTCATCAATTAAGAGGGATTCTCCAGCAGCTCCTCCACCCCTTGAATGCCCGAATACTCCAACATTCTCTACATCAAGCCTGCCTTTAAAGTGGCCGGACCGATTCCATGCTTCAAGGTTGTCAATAACACTAACGATGTCGTGTACCCAGCGCTCAATAATATCTCCGGCAAAGTAGGTAGTCAACGCTTTTCGAACGATTGGGTGGCGTTTTTCAAAATCGAGACCGTCCCTGAAGGCATTTACAACCGGGCTGATCGTTTCCCATGAATTTGTCTCTATCTTTCTCGCATATTCATCATCAAAATAAACTTCTGTGCCATCAGGGAAAGTTGTTCCCGTGCTCTCATACGTATGGTTGATTGCAAATATTACGTATCCCTGGCTCGCCACTTCCGACAGAAGTGTGTAATAGCCGTCGGCCTTGGAGTGGTAGCCGTGAGAGAAGATCAGAACCGGAAACGTTTCATCGGCAACTGTGGCATCCTGGTAAACATGTGTATCAATATTATCCAGGTAATGAAGCATAAATGGCGGCAGACCGTATTTTTGTGCAAAGCCGCTTCTTCCGCCGCTGTCGATAAAAAAATCTTGTTCACCGCCTGAATCGTTTGTGGGGTACCAGGTTTTAATCATGAACCGTCTGGTGTCGGTTTTATTGGTTGTAATCACTTCCTCCCTGTCAGTTTCAAGAAGAATATCAGTTGTGCCAACCGCATACGGACCCGTAGCCTTTGGCAATTCGAAAACGGGAAAAAGAGAGGGAAGTACATATGCCAGGGCGAACAGGAGTGCAGTGCACCCGGCCATTACAACTTTGAAGACCCTTGAAGTAGTCTTGCCGGGCTGGCGGATGGCAGTGATGATAGCGAAAAACCATATGATATATGTGGGTATCATTTGCCACCGGTAACCGTCGGATACAAAGTGAGTAATAAGGAGTACGGCAAGTAAGCCGATAACGTACTCTTTCTTAAGCTTTGTATGAATGATCCGGCTGAGCATGATATAAAGAGTGGCAGTTATAAGAAGTAAAAGTTCAAATACAAGCATGGTTCTTTATCTGATTTGATGGTGCCCTTCAAACTCGTAAGGAGATGCCGAAGGTACAATGTCATATCCATTACGAAACCTGAAGTTGGTCGATAAAGTGCAGGAGAAGGAATTCAAGAGAGGTATATCTTCTTTTTTTTATAAAGATCGGGCCTCATTTGTTAAACAGGAAGCGGGTCTGTAATCGAAACTTTTAGAGGGGGGTTGACTGCATCAGAAAGAGATGTGGCAGAGAAATTCGAAGTGATGGGTTTGTGTCTAGCAGATCTTTTTTGCGATATAAAATCCGTAGCTGTAGTACTCTTTATATTTTTGATAAAGTTCGATTTCAGCTCTCGTTTCCTCTGCTACTTTAATCGCGAGTTCAGAATGATTGTGTCTCCGGAGAAAAGGTTCAAGCTTCATTTCCAAAGGTTTATAATAGTTTTCACTCCAGCTCTCTTTCGAAAGGTTAAAATAGCCTTCAAGAACAAAGCCATTCTCTTCAAGAATGCTAATTTTATTTTGGGCTGTGTCAATTTCCGGGTACTCGCGGTTCCAAAAAACCTCAATTTCTTTCGGCCTCTGAAGGCGGGTCCATGTAATTTCACTCACAGCAAGGTAGCCGCCACGTTTGAGAAATGGCTTCCATTTTTTCACACCTTGTTCGAAGCCGATAACATATATCGCTCCTTCAGACCAAAGGATATCAAACTCTTCGTTTCCGAATGGAAGCTGATCCATTGACTTTTCGAGCGTAATGATCTTATCGGAAAGCCCCTGTTTTTCTGATAATTCATTGAGTTCATCCAGAAAAGAAGAAAATAGATCAACAGCCGTAATTTGCCCGTTTATGTGCTTTGCAAGAGTTCTTGTTTGAGCTCCCGTGCCGCATCCAATATCCGCAATATTGAGTTGTCGGTTTTGAGACAGGTTTATAAAACTGAGAGCTTTCAGCGTTTCCTCTTCGCTTCCCGGCCCCTGACGGTCTGAATGCTTATGCAGATCAACGATGAACTCTAATTCTGTCATCTGAAGCTAAATTTTATTTTCTGCCGGCCTTAAAAAGATCGTTGTTCTGTACGTGAGTAGAAATGCCGATATAATGTCAAGATCCACTCACCAAAAGGCTGTCAGAAATCTTTACCTTTGCTGAGGTGCGCGGACGGGTGCTGTAACCGTAATTTCGCCGGCCTGTGCAAACTCAAGCGTCAGATCTACTGTGTCGCCCTCTTTAAGTTCACGGTTTAGCTGCATCAGCATAATGTGTTTGCCGCCCGGAACCATTTGAACAGCTTCATTAGCGGGAAATGTGGGGTCTTCCGCTTCGCGCATACCCATCATGCCATCTCCCCTGTCGTACGTTTCATGCAGCTCAACCAGACCTGATGCCGTGGAGGTGAGAGCTACCAGGGTATCGGGTTGATCCGTTCCGTTCAAAACATTCAGATAGACAGCCGTAACCCCATTATTGCGGGCCGGACGCGCCCAGGCATCAGAAAGCTCAAAACTGTTCTCAGGAAGTGTAATTTCTGTTTCCGTACTGCCGGCATCCGCTTCGGGCTGCTCTTGGGAACAGGCAGTGATAGTAAAGAGAAGACTAAGCAGAATGATTGGGTATAAAAGAGTTTTCATAATTTTTCCAGGTCTTCGATGATGATGGAAGGCGGAGTCATGCTGCCGCCGTAATCAAAAATCAGTTCTAATTGTTCGTTAATAAGCAGAATCTTGTCGCTGTGATTGATAAAGTAGAGCCGCTCTCCGTTTTCCAGGTCTTTCGAATAGGACTCCTGTGTGCGCACTCCAAAACGTATCATAAGATCGTTAATAACCTCTTCATCTCCGGTTAAAAAATGAAATGGCCGGGTGTTCATGTCAAAAGCACTGGCATAATCGCGAAGCACACCGGGTGTGTCGCGGGCAGGATCGAATGTTATAAGTACAAACTGTGTGTCGCCAGGATCATCAATTTCGTTATGAATTTTCCCCACGTTCGCGGTTATAAAGGAACAAATATCAGGGCAGTTTGTATAAATAAAGCCAACAACGAGAGGTGAACCCTGAAAATCGTCGGGAAAATTAACCGCTTCACCATCTTGATTGACAAGTTCATAGCTGACATCACTGTAATCGTCTAATGCAGGTTCAGAGCAGCTGCTGAACGAGAAAATGGAAAATATTATAAGTACGGTTGCTGTTTTAAGGAAAGAATTGTTGTTGATAAACATACATGATATTTGTTGTAGAGAAACTGAAACCTATCTTTATTTTATGAACAGCTTGTGAAATAGAAAGATTGCAAATCAAAAGCTGCTGTTTAAATAATCTTTCATATAAAATTAGGAAATAAAAAGACGAGAAATTCATTTAAAAAAGGGTTGAATAGGACTATTTTAAAGATGTGGCTGAGCAAGGAAAGAAAAATTATTTTTGTAAGTTCGATTTTGTGAGACAAATATTCATAATTGCAGGCATATCACTCTGTTTAATTATTGTAACTAACCAACAGGGTTCGGCACAGGAGAGTACCGGGTATGTCTGGAGCGTTTCATTTGAAGGTAACGAAGAGTACAGTGGTATTGTGCTCTCGGAAATTATTTCAACAAGCAAGCCCAATTTTTTTCAAAAGCTTTTTAAAAAGCTGGATGATTACCAGTTTGTCGAAAATGAGCTCAAACGGGATAGTATTCGCATAACCCGTTTTTATGAGCGAAGAGGCTTTCACAACGCGCAGGTAGATTACCGCGTGGAGGAGAGGGAAAAAGAGTGGAAGAAAGATGTGATTTTTACAATTCAGGAAGGAACTCCCATTCAGATAAGGTCTTCCAATATAACCCTGAACGCGCCCGAGCCGGAAATTGAAAAGATACAGCAGAAAGAGGAGTACATAAGAACGGTAAACAGACATCAGTTTAGGGAAGGACGCAGGCTTGAAATGATTCGCCAGCCAGATGTTGAGGGAGCTTTTCGCCTGGCAATGGAAAATTGTGGCTATGCCTGGCCAGAAGTGGATATCTCGGTAAAAGTGGATTCCGCGGCAAATAAGGCCGACGTAAACATTGAAATTACGCCCAACAGCGCCACATATTTTACCGAGTTTGAAGTTGATGGAGATATTTCTGTTCCCAAACGAATTGTAACCCGACAAACCGATATTAAAACCGGCGATATATACAGCAACGATGAGATTCAGTCTGCCCAGCGATCTCTGTTTAATCATCATCTTTTTCGTTTTGCCACGATTACGCTTCCTGAACAGCCCAAAGACAGCACACTCTCTGCCCTTATTCGAATTCGTGAGTATGAACCGCGAACTGTAGAAGCGTCTGCAGGCGTGGGAAGAGAGGAAATAGTTCGAGGACAGCTCTCATGGCAGCACAGAAACATCAATGGCAGAGGGCATCGGTTTGGTGTAGACAGCAGGGCATCGTTTATTGAACAGCGACTAAGCACGAACTACCTGATTCCCTATACCATCAATGCAAAAAGCTCAAATGTATCCACGATTTTCGGAGTGCACAGGGTCGAACCCTCCTTTGAACTATTTCAGGCAGGTTTTAACAACAGTCTTATCTATCGCTTCGGACGTAGTAAAAACGCCTCAATCTCATATGAGTACTCCTTTAATGAGGAACTTTCGAGGGATGAGGGAATTGAACTTCCTTCATTTTTCTCGAACTATAATGTATCGTCTGTAACATTAAGCGGATACTATAGTGAAGGCTTTTCACGCAATCAGAGGGGCTGGGTCGTTCAGCCGGCAATAGAGCTTTCAGGCATCTTTACAGAAGGCACTTTTACCTTTCAAAAGTTTAATATTGATGTGCGGCGCTATACCCCCATTACATCAACCACAACATTTGCAGCACGAATAAATACAGGAACTATCTTTTATGAGGAGAACGAATCGCTGCCGTCAAACATCCGTTTTTTCAACGGCGGAACGAACTCGGTAAGAGGGTGGAGCCGGCAAACTCTTGGTCCAAAGCTTCCTGTTTTCGATGAAGAAGGAGACTTCAGGGAATTTGTGGCCGTTGGAGGCAGAACATCACTTACATTTAACGCAGAAATTCGACAGGATCTGGACGGACTGATACCCAATTTGGGAATTGCAGCTTTTCTGGACGGCGGACAGGTTTGGCGAAACCTTCAGAGCATTGATGAACGGGTGATTCAATACGGGGCGGGCGGAGGTTTTCGATATCAATCACCGATTGGACCGGTAAGAATTGATATTGCCTATAAATTAAATCCAACGGATGAAGACCTGAACATTTATAACGGCCAGGATTTTGGCTCTCCCACCGACCGTATCGGAATTCATTTTAGCATAGGCCAGGCATTTTAGCATGAACGCATCAGAAGAAAAAAAATCAATCAATCTGAAAAAATGGGCGGCCATTATAATTATACCGCTTATGCTGATTATTGGTGTGCGTTTATTGTTGAAAAGTGACTGGCTGTTTGGCCATCTGCACTCGATGGTTGAGAATCAGACAGATGCGCGCATAAACGGATCGCTGAATATCGACTCGATGAACGGCGATCTTCTGAAGGGATTTACAGTTAATGGAGTGTTGCTTTCTGATGAGCGGGGAGATACGATTGCGCTGGCCGACTCCATTACCATCTCTTACAGCATTCTGTCTCTTATCCGCGAACCGTATACGCTCGATCAGTTATCAGTGACCAATAGCAATCTCTACCTCAGGCAGAGAGAGGATTCTCTTTGGAACATTCAGACCCTTCTGCCGGAGGTCGAGGAATCCGATGAAAACAGGGCTCCGCTGCAGTGGGCGGTCGACTCGCTCCTGGTTAATAACTTGAACATCACGGCAGATTCCAGGCAATTTTTCCCTGATCGCTATGTGTATGTAGATTCCCTGAGCACACAAATTTCTGCCGGAGTAAATGATAATGGGTTTTTTGGTGAAATCAGCGGTCTTGATTTTTCACTTAGGGAAAACCGGCTTCCTGAGCCCATCTCGGTTTATCTGTCAGGAAGCGGTTCAGATCAAACCTATACCCTGGAGTCGCTGGTTCTGAATACGGGGCGAACCATGCTGAAAGGGCAGGCAGAAGTTTCGGATGAAAAAGGCCTGGGTGCTGAGCTGCAATTCTCACCACTCTCAACCCGCGATCTGAACGCATACCTGGACTCTATTAAACTTGAAGAACAGGACCTGCGGATAAAAGTATCTGCGGAGGGGACACTGGAGCGGTTTACAGCCCGGCTCGATGCATCCACAAACGGACTTGAGCGGCTGCAGCTATCTTCAGAAATAAACTTATCCGACGGTTTTTCGATAACGGCAATCAGTGCGGAGCTGGATGGATTTGATGGCGGATTACTGGCAGGAGACTCCGGTTTACCCTCGTTTCGTGAATTTCGGTTTGACGGTAGCGGTGAGCTCATTCCTGAAAGTCCGGAAAGATCTGAGTGGAACTCGTCACTTAGTCTGGCGGACCTGCGCATATCTGGTTATGAACTGGATTACGTCGAGCTATCCCAGCAGCTTAAAGAGGGTTTGCTGGAGATGAATACGGAGCTGACCCATCGGGGCGAAAGTGTTTCTGGCCGATTCGACGGAGCAGCTATATTCAGCGATATTCCGGAGTGGAATGCAGACGTAAATGGGAGCGGCCTGAATCTGGCAAACTGGCTCCAGGATGATGAGTTCGAGAGCGATCTGAATCTGGATCTAAGTGCGACAGGTTCCGGTTTTAGTCTGGAAGATTTTGCTTCTGATGTTGATGTTTCGATCAGCGGCAATCATTTTAATGGTCAAAGTTTTGATGAAGCAACATTCAGCGGCCACATCGACAACGATAATGTGAACGGTTCAGTGGCGTTAAGGATCAATGACAGTGCTTTGGAAACGTCTGTAGTGGCAGAAAACTGGATGGATGAACTACCCCGTTTCAGATTGGACGCTTCTTTAAATGCGTTAAATATGGCTGATATAAATGGCTTTGAAACGTTTCCAACTCATTTAAACGGCACTCTGAATGTTTCGGGAACCGGATCAGCAATTGAAAACCTGGAGTTATTTGCAGACGCCGAACTTGATTCCAGTGTAGTGAATGGGGAGGAAATTGAAAAGCTGAAAGCTGCCATCGAATTAAAGGATCAGTTTTTAACGATTGAGAATGGGGAGCTGGAGAGCCCTATAGCTTCTGCTTCATTTTCAGTGCATCAGCACCTTACGGAACTAACAAACTCTGAAAACAGGGCGCAAATTAGTGCAACGCTAAAAAATCTGCAGCCCCTTGCCCCGCTTTTTGGTTATGAAAGCGTTGAGGCAACAGGAAATGTAGAGGGAAGTTTGGAACGGGGCTCCTCGGGCACGCTGCAATTTGACGGCAGCGTGGATCTGCAAAATGTTGCAGTGGATACTCTTTTTTCATCAGAGATTATTTCAGGACAGTTTGTTTCGGAAATAACCGAAGAACCCGATATAGAATTTTCAGTGAGTTTTGAGAACTCAAATCTTATAGATGTAAACATACAGGACGTGGTTTTTTCCGGCTCATCACGCATCAGCGAAGATGAGACCTCAGGTTCTGTTGCGCTTCTTTTTTCTGACGGGTCCGGTAGTCACCTGAGTCAGGAGGGGCAGTACCGGTTTATTTCTGATTCGCTATCGCTTAAGACTACCGCAATGGAGTTTAAAACGGACCTGAGAACATTAACGCTTAGCAGCCCTTTCGATTTGAGCTATGCTGGCGAAACCGTAAAAATGGATACGCTTCATTTAAGACACAGTGAGGATGAAGCCTTCTTAAAGGTATGGATTACCCGGCTCGACAGCACCCGGCAAATGGGTGGGCTGGATGCAAGAAATCTCAATATTGGAGAGCTCCAGCGAACATTGATGGATGAAAGTTTTATTGAAGGGCATCTTTCCGGACGGGTAGAAATCGAAAACTCTCCGAACGATCTTTGGTTGAAGGGAGAGGGGCATATGAGCAGCCTGGAGTTTCAAAATGGTAAAATGGACTCGGTAAAAGTGATGGCTTCCATTAACAACGAATGGCTTGAGGCTGAATTTGGCTCCTGGCATGAAAACACAATGATCGCCGAGTCGCATCTGAAGGTTCCTTTTTTGCCGGGGGATCCGTTAACGTTCGAAGAGCAATTTTTTGAGCGTAAAGTAGAGGGGTCGTTTAATCTATATTCCACCGAACTGTCGTACTGGTTCTCATTTTTACCTGATGGCGGTCCCGCAGAGACAGGTGGGATGGCTACAATGTACGCCAACCTGGAGGGGGTGGCCGGGCATCCCGAAATTACAGGGGGGCTATCTGTATTTGACGGAATTTTCTCGGGAATTAATATTGACTACCTGGGTGTGGGTTTTAATTATATTCACGACAACGAGACAGTTGACCTGAATGGATCTTTAGTTAAAAATGCGGCCTCTATTCTGAGTTTTGAATCTTCACTGCCTTTTCTTGCGGACTTAAAAAGGGCAGAAATTCTTCTGCCTGCGGATGACGACAGCGTACAGGTGCAGGTGAATACCGAAGAGTTTAATCTTGCTCTTTTTAACAGCTATGTAGACGAAGAGTTAATAAGGGATCTTTCAGGAATTGTAGAAGGTGATGTAAGTGTATTTGGTACGGTTGATAATCTGAAAACCGAGGGGTCTCTGGAAATAACAAAAGGCTCATTTCGGGCTGTTGAACCGGGGATTACGCTTGACCAGCTTAATTCGTCCTTAACATTTCAGCCTGATAAAATCACAGTGGATCAGTTTTCTGTGCGGAGCGGTCCCGGCCGGCTCAGGGGTACCGGATCAGTTCTAATTGAGGATTTAAAACCCGGAGAGCTGGATTTTAATCTCAGTGCGCAGCAGTTCAGAATTGTGAATAACCGGGAAATGAATGCCCTTGTAAATATGGATGGCTCGGTTTCTGGAACCGTGGATAAACCTGAGATAAAAGGAAGCCTTGAATTTATTAACGCTTTACTGAACCTGCAGGATTTTGGCGAGAGTGCGGTTGAAAGCGTATCTCTGGAAGATGAAGAGGATGTGCCCGAAATTGATTTGTATGAGCGTCTTGCCATGGACGTTAATATTCAGTTTGGCACCCAGTTTTTAGTGCGGAACAGCGAGTACCTGGATATGGAAATTGCTCTTGGCGGAGAAATGGATCTGCTTAAGGAGTTCGATGAAGATCTGCAGATGTTTGGTACCCTTGAAGGCCTGCGAGGTTTTGCGCGGCCTCTCGGCAAGAACTTCGAGCTCGATGAGGCTCAAATATCTTTCTCAGGTCCTGTTGACAATCCCGACCTCAATATTCGCACGCTTTACGAGCCGCCGCAGGCTGCCGGTGTGAAAATATTTTATATCATTGAAGGTTCACTGGAAGATCCCGATTTTCGATTCGACAGCGAACCAATTCTTGAGCTGCAGGATATTATTGGGTATACGCTGTTTGGCAAACCATTTTACGAACTGGAGTCGTGGGAGCAGGTTGTGGCAGGAAGTGGAAGCAGCCCTTCAGCATCAGATTATGCAATCGATATACTGCTCGACAGGGTTGAGCTACTTGCTTCACAGCGACTTGGGATTGATGTGGTTCAAATAGACAATACACGATCCGGTTCCAGCAACAGTACCGCGATTAAAACCGGCTGGTATCTAAATGAACGAACATTTTTTGCTATTTTAAATGAAGTAGGCGGTGCGCGTCCAAGCACTCTCTTTATTCTGGAATATATGCTTCGGGAGAATCTTGAGTTGATAATAACCCAGGGCGACGATTCCAGAGAAGGAGTTGATTTAAAGTGGCAACTCGATTATTAATGTTTTGAGCTCGGTATAAACGGTTGCCAGATATGGAAAACAGAACCATTTTAACGAACATGTTTATTGTTGGAGCGATTATTCTGAGTTACGTTCTTTTCTTTCAGACTGGTGAAGAAGATGCTAAAACAAGCATGGTTCCCTGTGCAGAGCCATTAACCATAAAGATGGGAACAGTTGACGACAGATTCCAAATAGATCAGCAGACCCTCGTAAGTGTAATCAGGGAAGTTGCAGAGTTATGGTCATCATCTTTTGGCAAATCTGTGGTAGTGTATAGTGAAAATGCAGAACTGGAAGTAGATCTTGTTTACGCAGAAGAGCAGCAGCTAACAGACAGTGAGCGCCAGTTCAGAGATCGTCTGCAGAGTGAAAGCGTAAGTATAGACGTAATGGAGAGGCAGTTCAACAGCCGGGAAAAAGAGTATGAAGAAGATGTGCGCCGCTATGAAAATGATATGGAACAGCTTCAAATCAGCATCGATCGCCTCAACCAGTGGGTAAATATTCAGAACAGAAACGGCGGGTTTAATGAGGACGAGTTGCGTCAATATGAGTACCGGAAAGCGTCTGTTGATGAAAAATCGGCGGCGCTGGATCAGAAAAAGGCCGAGTTAATGAAGGAGGCTGAAAGTATGAATCGCATGCTTAGCGACTTAAACCGGCGCATCAACAGTAAGAATGAGCTTGTGGATGAGTATAACCGTACATTTACGGGCGAAAGAAAATTTACACAGGGGGCTTACGAGTGGAATGAGACGGGAAAATCGATCCGGGTATTTCAGTTCAGTTCCCTGGACGAGCTCAGGCTGGTGCTAGCCCATGAAGTGGGCCATGCGCTTGGCCTGGATCATGTGGAAAATCCATCTTCTGTTATGTATTACCTTATGGGCAATCAAAAAGAGAACGGCCTTGCATTAACTAACGAAGATATTGAAGCTCTGAAAGTTATTTGCAGCAAAGAGTAGGCCGCAATTTCCTGAAAAGGAGGGACTGAGACAGACTTTTCTGAAATAATTGATATGTTTCTCGAGAGATCCGGACTTGCAAAACCGGTAATCTACTCGATAATTCAGGGCAAGTGCGATATAATCTTCTCTCCTCTTAAAAATTCAATGAAGTTCAAAAAAACCTTATTGAAAATTTTATCCTGCCTGTAAATCATGTGCCAGTGGGTTCGAATGGGATATCCCTTCACGTCAAGTATGGAGATGGTTCCGGCGGCAAGCTCTGTTTTCATACTCAGTTTAGAAATTAGTGATATGCCGATTCCGGCCATAATAGCCTGTTTCACGGCTTCGTTGGTGGCAAGCTCCATGGTTCTTTCGGGGTAAATTCCGGCGGCATTTAACTCTCTCTCCATCACCATTCTTGTACCCGAGCCGCTCTCCCGGTAGATAAACGGTTCATTTTTCAGATCACTTAGCTTCAGATTTTTCTTACCTGATAAAGGATGGTCGGGCGGACACGCAATAACCAGCGGGTTTTCTAAAAATGGTTCCGATTTGATGGAGTCATCAGCGGGGAGCTGGGTTAAAATAGCCAGCTGATACTCATTACCATACAGATGGCTTAATACCTCATCCCGGTTGGTAACTTTCAGACTGATTTTGATGCCGGGATATTTTTTTTGATACGCACCAAGAAGATAGGGCAAGAAATACTTTGCTGTAGAGGCAGCAGACACAGAGAGGGTGCCTTTCAATCCGCCTTTAAACTCCGAGACATATGCCTCGAATGCATCCGTCTGGCTTTTAATAGTTTGCTGTACCCTAAGAAGCTCCTCGCCCGCCTCGGTGAGAAAAAGGGTTTTCCCGCTATATTTTATCAGCGGTGTTCCAACTGAATTTTGCAGCTGCTTAATCTGTATGGAGACTGCCGGCTGGGTCATGTGAAGTGACTCAGCAGCCTTGGTAATGCTTTTTTTGTGCGCAACGGCATCGAAAATCTGTAGCTGATGCAGAGTAAAGTTCATAAATGATCGTTTATGTTCATGATAATTATTATTAATTAAAATATATCAAAAGTTTCAAATAAGTTTATATGCTTAAAACAGCTGCATGGCGATCAAAACCTTATGGAATTTATTTGCAAAGGAGTGAAGCGGGCCGGTGGGCAGATCAAGAAAAATTAATTAAATATGTAATCTGTAATGAGTAAAGAAACACAGGTAGTAACAGTGGCTTACGGTGATGGAATTGGCCCCGAAATTATGGGTGCAACTATTCGTATTCTAAACGAGTCTGGCGCCGGCCTTCGATTTGATGAAATTGAAGTAGGAGAAAAGATCTATAAAAAGGGAATTAAGGCAGGGATTGAGCCCGGCTCTTGGGATGTGATACAGAAGAATAAAATTTTTTTAAAAGCCCCGATTACAACACCGCAGGGTGGAGGTGTGAAAAGTTTAAATGTTACACTGCGAAAGACTCTTGGGTTATTTGCGAATGTTCGCCCGTGTAAATCGTATTCCCCCTATGTTAAAACAAAGCATCCCGATATGGATGTGGTGGTGGTCAGGGAGAATGAAGAGGATACATATGGGGGTATTGAGCACCGCCAGACCTTTGAGGTATATCAATGCCTTAAGCTCATTACCCTGCCCGGTACAGAGCGAATTGTGAGGTATGCTTTTGAGTACGCAAAGGCAAATAACAGGAAAAGAGTCACCTGTTTTACAAAAGACAATATCATGAAAATGACAGACGGACTATTTCATGATGTGTTTAAAGCAGTTTCCGCCGAATATCCGGAAATTGATTCAGATAATATGATTGTGGATATCGGCACAGCGAGGCTGGCAGATCAGCCGGAGAGGTTCGATGTCATCGTTATGCCAAATCTGTACGGGGATATTGTTTCTGATGTAGCTGCCCAGATTTCGGGTTCGGTTGGGCTTGTAGGCTCAGCAAATATCGGAACTGAGTGCGCTATGTTTGAGGCGATTCATGGCTCTGCCCCGGATATTGCAGGGCAGCATATCGCAAATCCCTCCGGGCTTATCCAGGCAGCCGTGATGATGCTGGTACATATTGGAAAACCCGATATTGCAGCTAAAATTCAGAATGCCTGGCTCAGAACGCTGGAAGATGGCATTCACACTCCGGATGTGTTTAGTGAGGAACAATCAAGCCAAAAAGTATCCACAGAGGAGTTTACGGATGCGCTGATCCAGCGAATGGGATCAATGCCCCGAAAACTGCACGTCGTAAGCTACCCCGAAGCACACAAAATGGTTACAGCAGAGCTGAAGCTGAGCAGGGGTGAGTTTAAGCCTGCAAATAGGATAAAACGCGAGCTTAAAGGGGTTGATGTATTTGTGTACTGGGAGCCGGACGAGCCCGAAAAACTGGCCAGCCAGCTTAAAGCCGGAGAAACCCGTGAGCTTGCTTTGAGCATGTTTACAAACAGGGGGACAAAAGTATGGCCCAACGGACTGGATGAAACATTTTGCACCGATCACTGGCGATGCCGCTTCTATTCAAAGAACGGCGGAATTTCACAGAACCAACTGATTGAGCTGCTGCAAAACCTCAGCAACAACGGAATTGACATTATAAAAACGGAGAACTTATATGAATTTGACAAGAAAAAAGCCTTTTCGCTCGGTCAGGGGGAATAAATCTCCAACCCGTTCAAAAGAGAAGTTTTTTTTGATCAGTGATTTACCCAATGCAGAGTGGCTCATTACTGAGCTCGAAAGGGAGCTGAATTGCTGGGTTCAGTATGTTCCCCTGGAAGATACTGACCGTCCCGTTGGGTTCGAAAAAAGATCAAAATTCACATATACTGCTTTAGGAACACTCAGAAGATTTGCGGAAAAAGCCAGGGTTTTGAGCGGACTGGATGCAGGATTTGCAATCAGCGGTTATTGTGGCCAGACATCTGCTGCATCCTTTTTAAAAATGCAAACCCGGCACATTCTGTTTTCCGATTTTGAAAAGAAAACTGAAGTCTATGAGTCGGAATGTCTGCCGTTTAGCAGGCAGAGAGCCGACAGGCCTGGCATCAGCTCGGGAGAAACTTCATTCATAGTCAGCAAATCAGAATTACTCTGGAATTTCAGTGGACTTATCAGCAAGCTTAAAAGAAATATGGGAACATTGTGCCCAAAGTGTCATATTCACGGCTGGGCACCTGCCATGAGATCAGAACGTTTTAAGCTCGGGAGTAAAATGGTGGGAGGCGAAGAAGTATGGCTTTGCAAAACCTGTGATTACTCCATCCTAAAACAGCCCGGATAGTTTATTGAGTGCGTGCAGGGATTAAATAGTATTTTACGTAAATATCAGAAATTTTCTTTCAATAAACTTTTCTCCAATCCTGTTCAAAATTCAAGCCGTTTTCAGTAAAAGAAAAAGTAAGATATTCTGCTGAATTGTCAACAGTAAATTCATAACTTTGCTGCTCACCGTTATCCCGGTCAAGTAATATTAATTGATTTATTGGGTCAACGATAAATTTATCGTTGTAATAATTTCCCAGTTCGTCTGAATAGGCATATATTCCAACTAAATCGTTCTCATTATTATCTGGCGAAAACTCAAAAAAAATACAGCATTTTGGGTTCATGTCTGATATGCCATTCACCGTCTCGTCTGTAATTTCCCAAGTTCCTAATAATCCCGAATCATATAAATAGTCTTGAGTTATATCTATATCATCGTCGCATTGAAAAGCCATTAACAGTGGTATAAATATCAGTATTCTTATATACTTCATGATAGATAATATTGATTAAATAGTACTGACAATCAGCTCTCTTTTTTGGATTTAACAGAGATCTTGCTAAATGCAACTCCCAGTAACATCCCAACTAAAATTAATATCAGGGCATAATCTTTAATAAAAGCTGTATTAGTAAGCTCATTTACGATAATCAGGATTATTGTTGTTACTGTTATTCCAACAGCTGGAATGAGATAGTTTTGCATTAATGATCAGATTTATTTTTAAAAATTCATATCAAAAGTACTGTATATGTTCATATTATCCATTCTTTCAGTAATTAATTAATAAACAGATAATGTAGAGAGGCAGTATCACAGATTTGAATCTTGTTGCTATTTACAGAGCGAGAATATTTTTGGTCGGCTCTGCTACCATATGAATTTAAAAGAGATGCAGAATTAACGTATTAAAATCCCTGCCCGTTTTAAGGAGATTTTTCAAGACGAAAAATAAAGTTTCAGCAATTTATTCTCTGTTTAATCGAATTTAACCCTCTGAGTTCAAGTAAGAAGTGCAACACGCCAAAATAGTCCTGAGGGTAAGGTTCATTTACTGGTTCCTCTTAAGTAAAAAATGTACTGTTTTTATGAAGAGAATAGAGCCTTTTCTTCTATAATCAATCCTGCCGATGAAGGGCGGTGTCTTTGTCTGCAGAAATATTAAGATCTTTAATAACGCCTGTTTTCAAGTTATACATCCACCCGTGAACGAATAGCTCGCGGCCCGATGCCCACTCACTCTGCACAAATGGGTTATCACAAACGTGATGAACCTGCTGCTCTACATTTAATTCTGCGAGTAAATTGGCTTTTTCTGCCTCAGTACTGACGGTGGCAAGTTTTTTATGATTTAACTGAGCCAGTTCCCGTATATTATTGAGCCAGCTGTCAATAAGCCCAAGACGCTCGTGGGTAAGCGCAGCCTTGATACCGCCACATCCGTAGTGTCCGCAAACAATAATGTGCTTCACCTTCAGAATTTCAACAGCGTACTGCAAAACAGACTGGCAGTTTAAGTCGGAGTGAAGCACAAGGTTTGCGATATTTCTGTGCACAAAAATATCGCCGGGGTTCTGCTTTACAACCATGGTTTCGGGTACCCTGCTGTCTGAGCACCCAATCCACAAATACTCGGGATGCTGGTCACGGGAGAGTTCATCAAAAAAAGAGGGTTCTTTGGAGTTTACTCTGTCTGCCCAGGTTTTGTTGTAATTCAGTAATATTTCAGGCTTTTTTATAGACATAGCAGCGTTGTTCTGTCTTTTAAGAATAAACTAAATGTACTTTTCACCTCTTACCACACTTACCGTTTGTGTATAAATAATGACGGCGTAGTTTTCGAAATAGTGTTCCGAAATAGATTGTAATATGGCGTCGGCAGAGGATTGACTAACGATGGTCTCAATTTTTACATTTCTTCCCTCCCATTCGCTGGCACGAATTCCCCGAGACCCTTCACCTGTTACATCACTTACGGTAAATCCTTTGGCATTATTTTTTTTAATGATATCGATGATGTCATCTTTTAAAAAGCGTTCAGAAATGATTGTGACATTTTGAAGTTCTACAAGTTCCATAATTACCCTGTGATGAGTACGGTTAAGTAGTAGTATAATGGAATTCCCAATGTTATGTTAAATGGAAATGTTATTCCCAGAGAAGCTGTAAGATAAATAGATGGGCTCGCCTTTGGAAGTGCAATTCGCACAGCGGCAGGAGCAGCGATGTAGGATGCACTTGAAACCATGGTTGCCAGCACTGTGATTCCGGCAGTGCTGAGACCAGCCCAGTATCCGAAAAAGATGGCGGGTATGGCGTGAAGAACAGGGACAAACACCCCAAAAAAGATAATGAATGTACCTACCTTTTTCAGATCCCGGAACCGGCTTGCGGTGGTCATTCCCAGCTCAAGAAGAAATAAAAACAGAGCCCCCTGAAAACCATTTACAAAGAAAGGTTCAATGGGCGTAAATTTATCAGGCCCGGCAATATATCCGATTATTACACCGCCGAGTAAAAGAAAAATACTGCTTCCGGTTACAACTTCATGAAGGGCCTTGCCCAGAGAAGCAACATTTTTACTTACAGCAATGGGTATCATCAAGGCCACAATAATGCCGGGAATTTCGAGCAGGGCCAGAAGTGTAGGCATATAACCTTCGGGCTGCATGCCTTTATCTTCCATAAAGCTGATTGCCACAAGGAAGGTAACCATAGAAACCGATCCGTAGTGGGCTGCCAGACCGGCCGAGTTGCTCATGTCGAGTTTTCTGATATATCGTACAATTGCAAATGCCGTAAGAGGGGTGATAATCCCCAGGGCAAGTGTGGCAACTGCGGGAAGCATAAATTCAGAAAACGTGGTTTTACTCAGTTCAACACCCCCTTTTAATCCAATGGCCAACAGAAGATATATAGAGATAGACTGGTAGAGGGTGCGGGGAAATTCCAGATCGCTTTTTACAAACTTCGATGCAATACCCAGCACAAATGCCAGCACAACCGGTGATGAAAAATTTGAGAGAATCGATTCCATAATTCAGATCCCAAACAGAGTTCGCCCTGGCCAAGCTCCATGTGTAAGCTTTTGGGCATTTACTGTTTTACTCGTTTTTATTTGGTTAAGTAGAGATTTTTAAATTCGTAGGGTCTTTTGAAATGCTCATCGTTGAAGTCATCCATAAAGTAGATGCTTTCTCCGGTAGATTTCATTTCAGGGCCGAGCTCCTTTTTCACTTCCGGAAATTTGTCGAAAGGAAAAACCGGCTCCTTGATTGCCCAGCAGGTCAGTTTTGATTCCAGATCAAAATCCTTCAGTTTTGCCCCAAGCATTACTTTAACACCAATTTTCGCCTCGGGACGCTGCGTGGCTTTTGCCAGAAACGGTATGGTTCGTGTGGTTCTTGGATTCGCCTCAAGCACATAAACGGTTTCGTCCTTTACCGCATATTGAACGTTCAGAAACCCCAGGATCTCCATGCTGGCGGCAATTTTTTGCTGATACTCCTCAATCGTTTTTATCACCTTATCACTCAAGCTGTAAGGCGGCAGTACGGCTGTAGAGTCCCCTGAGTGAACTCCGGCAGGCTCAATATGCTGCATAATACCGGCGATATGGAGCTGGTCTCCATCGTACACAGAGTCAACATCCACCTCAACAGCATTATCAAGATATTTATCGATAAGGAAGTCGTTTTCGGGATGCGTTTCGAGAATCTTTTCTACAAAAGACTTCAGTTCGTCTCGCTTAATGGCTATTCTCATTCCCTGCCCGCCAAGAACATAGCTTGGCCTTATGAGAACCGGATAGCCTATCTGATCTGCAATTTCCAGGGCATCATCAACATTTCTGGCAGTTCCATAGGCCGGGAAGGGGATGTTCAGCCGCTTCAATAGTTTTGAAAATTCTCCCCTGTCTTCAGCAAAATCAATCATTTCGAAGTCGGTTCCAAAAATGTTAATTCCTGCTTCAACAAACTTTTTGCCAAGTTTAAGCGCTGTTTGCCCGCCAACCTGTAAAATCACGCCTTCCGGTTTTTCATGTTCATAAATATCCAGCACCCGCTCCCAGAAAACCGGTTCGAAGTAGAGTTTATCTGCAATATCAAAATCGGTGGAGACCGTTTCGGGGTTGCAGTTTACCATGATCGCTTCATATCCCATCTCCTGAACGGCCAGAACAGCATGCACACATGAGTAATCGAACTCAATTCCCTGGCCAATTCGGTTAGGCCCGCTACCAAGAATCATGATGCTCTTGCGATCGGTAACTTCGCTTTCGTTCTCACTTTCGTACGATGAGTAGTAGTAAGGAGTTTCTGCTGGGAATTCTGCGGCACAGGTATCTACAAGTTTAAAGCTGGGTTTGAGACCCATTTCCATTCTTTTTGTTCGAACCTGCTCTTCGGTAACTTTTTCTCCGCTTTTACTGAGGAGCCAGGCAATTTGCACATCAGAAAAACCGGCTCTTTTCACTTCGTAAAGATCTTCTTGGGTCAGAGATTCCAGCGATTCCCCTTCTGTTCTGTTTTCGAGGCTTACCATGTATCGAATCTGCTGTAAAAACCAGGGGTCTACTTTGGTTATATCGGCAATTTCCTCGACAGATGCCCCAAGTTTAAAGGCGTTTCGGATATGGAGTGTGCGGTCCCAGTAAGGTTTGATTAATCGCTCACGAACGGTTTTTCGGTCCGGATCTGCATAGCCGTCAGCACCCAGGCCAGACCGCCCAATTTCGAGGGACTGCCACGCTTTGTTCAGTGCTTCGGGGAACGTTCGGCCAATGGACATCACCTCTCCCACAGCTTTCATCTGCGTGGTTAGTTCTTCGTCCACATTGGTAAATTTGTCGAAGTTAAACCGCGGGATTTTTACAACCACGTAGTCAATGGAAGGTTCAAAACATGCAGAAGAGACCTGTGTAATGGGGTTTGGAAGCTCATCAAGTGTATAACCAACGGCCAGTTTTGTCGCGATTTTTGCAATCGGATAACCTGTAGCTTTAGAAGCGAGCGCTGATGAGCGGCTTACCCTCGGGTTAATTTCGATAGCTACCAGGCGGTCGCTTCCGGGCTCAATGGCAAACTGAACGTTACAGCCTCCTGCAAACTCGCCAATGGAGCGCATCATTTTTATGGCGGCATCCCGCATCATCTGGTACTGTTTGTCGGTAAGCGTTTGAGTGGGCGCAACGGTTACCGAATCTCCGGTGTGAACGCCCATGGGATCGAGATTTTCAATGGGGCACACAATTACCACGTTGTCGTTATCATCCCTCAACAGTTCCAGCTCAAACTCTTTCCAACCGAAAATACTCTCTTCGATAAGCACCTGGTGAACTGGGCTCATTTCCAGGCCGCGCATCACCTTGCGCTCAAATTCATCTTCTTTCCAGACGATGCCGCCTCCGGTACCGCCCAGTGTAAACGATGGCCGAATTACAATTGGCAAGCCGCCAAGCTCCTCTGTAATTTCTTTTGCATCGAGCATGGAGTTGGCCGTTCTGCTGCGGCACTGCTCAATCCCGATTTTCTCCATCAGGTCGCGGAAAAGCTGGCGGTCTTCAGTGATATCCACGGCATCCATATTAACGCCAATAATTTTTATCCCATGTTCTTTGAAGTATCCCTCGTGCTGCAGATCCCGCGCGAGGTTGAGAGCCGTTTGTCCGCCCATAGTCGGAAGAACCGCATCGGGTTTCTCTTTTTCCACGATCTCTTTGATAGAGTCGGTTGTTAACGGTTTCAGATAAATGGCATCGGCCATCATCGGGTCCGTCATAATTGTGGCCGGATTCGAGTTAATCAGAACAACCTCATATCCCTCTTCCTTTAAAGACCGGCAAGCCTGTGTTCCGGAATAGTCGAATTCGCAGGCCTGGCCAATTACAATGGGGCCAGAGCCTATAATTAAAATCTTATGAATATCGTCGCGACGTGGCATTTGGTATCTGTTTTAATTGATTGAATAAGGTGAATTCGTGATATAGCGGCCGGCTTCTAAACTTTGGCTTCTTTCTGCTGTTTCATCATATCAACAAACTGATCAAAAAGATATGCTGAATCGTGCGGACCAGGTGAAGCTTCCGGGTGGTATTGAACCGACATTCCCGGGAAGGCTTTAAACTTCAGCCCTTCAATAGTGTTATCGTTCAGGTTTATGTGAGTAATCTCAACTTTTGATTTATCAATTTTGTTCTCATCAACAGCAAAGCCATGATTCTGCGTGGTAATCTCCACGAGGCTGGTTTCGGTATTTTTTACGGGCTGATTTGCTCCGCGGTGGCCAACAAACATTTTTCGAACCGGTATCCCCTCTGATAAGGCCATAAGCTGGTGCCCAAGACAAATGCCAAAAAGCGGCTTCCCGGTCTGTTTTGCATAATTAACCATCGGCAGTCCGTACGATGAGGATGCATTGGGATCGCCAGGACCATTGCTGAAGAAAAATCCGTCTGCGTCCCAGGCTTTTACATCATCGATATCAGCTTCGGCAGGAAAAATCCGCAGCGTACAGCCACGCTGTACAAAGTTGTTGATAATGTTTTGCTTAATTCCGTAATCGAATGCGGCTACCCTGAAATCGCCATCAGCGGGAACCGTCTGAGCTTCTGATCGTGTTACTTTTGTTGCAAGCTCCAGGCCCTCCATCGAATCCCAGTTTTTTGCCATGGTTACCAGCTCCTCTTCATCAAGAATTTCTGAGCTTATGACGGCGTTCATCACTCCTTTGGTTCGAATATGGCGCACCAGCATCCGGGTATCTACTCCGCTGATGCCTGTAATATTGTTTCTTTCGAGATACTCCTGCAGGCCCGCATCAGCAATGGGGTTGCTGAACTCTGTAGAAAATGAGCGCACAATAATACCAGAGACCATTACCTTTCGGGCTTCGTCGTCGCGATCCATTGTACCATAGTTACCGATGTGAGGGTAGGTCATCATCATTAACTGGCCGTAGTAACTGGGGTCGGTAAAGATTTCCTGATAGCCGGTCATGCTTGTGTTAAAGCAAAGTTCGCCGCCGGTTGTGCCGATTACTCCCGCAGAAATTCCTCTTACTGTTGTGCCGTCTGAGAGAGCAAGTACTGCGGGTGTGGGTTCTTTTTTATTGGGAATCATGCAGTTTAGTAGTTTCCGGGTGTAAAGTTTAGAAGATAAAGATCAAAAAAAATCCGACTACGGGAACCGGGTCGGATCGGTGGGCAAGAGTGATTCAGTAAAAGAGTCTTTATCTGAAAGATCTTCATCGTAGATTTTTGAAGGTTTCGATAAGGTAAGAAGTTCCCCATTTTATTGAAAGGAAATTTGATCAAAAATTGAGCTACTCCAAAACCTCAAAACGAATGGCCCCCTCTTTCTGCTGTCCGGTTTCGGTATCGGTTATTTGCAGTGTCAGTTCATATAATCCGGGATCCAGATCGGCAGTTTCAATTTCAAGATCCTCAACTACGTTTGTCTCCTCATTTGTAAAATTAAGGGTAAGTATAAATTCTGTTTGATCGTAGAGCAGATTCCCGTCCTCGTCAATGGGGAAAATTCTGTAGGTGAGCTCAAAACGGGAAAACCCGCTGCTCATCCTGGCGAGGTTATAAACCTCCAGGTGAAGATTGAGTGTTTTACCGAACGGTACAATTTGATCATTAGCGACCGTGAAAGTGTATGGAGGTGTTCGGTTGTCTCCATCCTGAAAACCCAAAACCAGATCGGCCAGCTCAAGTGAGTCCTCGTGCTGAACCAGAGGCTCAGGCTGGCGAAACTGCATTTTATTGCGCCCCCTTAACGTCGGCGAAAAAAGCGTGCTATTTACAGACCTCGAGTCGGGGTCCAGGTTTATAAGTTCAACCGACGCCGACTGATTATTTTGCCGGTTATGTCTGGAAATTACGTAGGAACGGGAAACTGGCCCGGTTGCATTTTTTTCAATGACCAGTTCAGGGCTATCCGTTACAGATTTGGATATGGTCCAGTCCTCACTATAGGTTTGCAGGTTGTGATTAAGCTCGTAGTACGGCAGCTGATCCGGTACATTAATACCAAATTGAAGGGAGTCTTCTGCTGTGTTACGCTCCCGGTTTCTGTAATAATCGATCAGCAGCGCTTCCTGCGGTGAACTTTCAATGTATGTGAGAATAGAAGGCCCGTCTTCAGGGTCGATAAACCGGTAATGGTGCACCTGGAACGGTATCTGGGGCAGATCACTCTCAAAAGTGGATTTCTCTATCGGGGCTTCTGTAATTTTTTTATTAACCAGATCGCGGCTTTCGGTGCGGAATTGTAAATCCATTCCCTGGTATGCTTTCAGGCCCTGCTCCAGCACATTGTCTCTTAAATCATTAATGCGCGACTCAAAAAACGGGTCTGTTTGTGCCATCTGCTCGTAATAAATAAGCTGGAGCATAAGCGCCGGAGTAATTCCCGCACGGGTAAAATCAAATTCATCATCTTCGGCGCGTTCCCGCTCGGGGTTAAATGCCCGTTCCGGGATAAAATCTTCCAGGCTTGTCTGTAATGAAAACTGATTGGTATTAACGTCGGTGCCAAAAAGAAAGATAATGGGTTCCTGCTGAGTGGAATGAAGGTTTTCATAAAACCAGATTTCATATTCGGGGTACTGGTGGTAGCTATACATGGCGTCGAGCAGGCGGTTGGTAAGCTCTGCATCACGAAGTTCAATATCTTTGGGCGCGGCTTCCATATCGTCCATTGTAGACGGCTGCTGCAGCTGGTTTTCCAGCCAGGGACGTATATTTGTGCTCTGAAGTGTGAGAATGCCGTTTCGCACTCTGTCCGGCTCACCATATCGAAGATATATAAGGGAACGGTCATCGCTGCCATAAACTGTAGAGCTGTTTTTCCGGAAGCGGGAGGTGGCCTCAGTAATTCGTTTCCAATGTTCTATCAGCCTTTCATTGGTGATTTTTGATGGTGTGGGATCCTTTTGTACCCAATATCCCCTCATGTCGGGCCCAAGCTTGGGCGACCGTTCCTGCCACCACTGATTCCACTGCCTGGAAATGCCATCCCCAACCACCGGCGTAAGCCGGTCAATCTCCTGCTTAATTGCCGCCCGGCTCTGCTGTCCGGTGCCATCTACCAAAGCGCGGTAGTAAAGTGATGTTGCAGTTTCGTAATAAGAGCGTAAATCGTGCTCCGCTACCGTTCGAATAAACTCAAAACCGATACGGCTGTCAACCTCATCCCTGTTCTGGTAGGCACTGTACCAGACATCCAGTGCTTCGGTAATATTTCCCTGATGCAGCTCTTCCTTACCACGCTCAAAAGCTGCCTGAGGCTGGGCATGAGCATAGCCGGCAGGCAATAAAAGGAATGCCGATAATATTAAAAGTATGGTTGATATGATGTTTCTGCCGATCATAGGTTCCAAAATTAATGCTTTATTGAGAAAATACAACTCATGATTTTACCGGGTACATCCTTTTACAGAGATTAAAAAATATCAGAACTGTTCAAAAAGGAAGAGCAAATTTTGTACCTTAAATGTCTGATTGAGACAAACAGCGGGTGTAAATTGTTTCCGTAATAACTTTTTAGCAAAGATCTCTTAATAATATTCACACTATGGCCACCTACAGAGCTCTAACCCGAACATACCGGCCCAGCTCATTCGATGATGTTGTATCGCAGGAGCATGTGAGCAGTACGCTGAAGAACGCGATTGAGCAGAACCGGCTGGCCCACGCCTACATGTTTTGCGGGCCGAGAGGCGTGGGAAAAACAACCATGGCAAGGGTGCTTGCCCGTGCCATCAATCATATTGATGAGAATGTGGACGGTGAAGCACTGAGCCAAACCATGAATGTTGTGGAAATTGATGCCGCATCCAACAATAAGGTAGACGATGTTCACCACCTCAGGGAGATTGTGAGGGTACCGCCACAATCCGGCAAGTACAAGGTTTTTATTATTGATGAGGTTCATATGCTCTCTAAAGCGGCTTTTAATGCGCTGCTAAAAACTCTTGAGGAGCCGCCGCCTCATGCAATTTTTATATTTGCAACTACTGAACCCCATAAAGTACTTCCAACGATTCTCTCTCGCGTACAGCGGTTCGACTTTAAGCGGATTAGTGTTGATGAGATCGTTTTGCGGCTTCGAAGCATATCAGAGAAAGAGAGCATACAAATTGATGATGAGTCTTTGCACACCATAGCCAAAAAGGCAGATGGCGCCTTGAGGGACGCCCTTGGCTTAATGGATCAGGCAATTGCTTTTTGCGGTACGGATATTCATTATGATGAGCTTGTAAAAGCACTAAACGTAATCGGAAACGATGATCTGTTTGAGTTTACCGAGGCAGTAGCTGAACGAAGCCCACAAAAAGGACTTCTCTTTATCGACAGAATTTTGAAAGGCGGTGCCGATATTCAGGAGTTTTTAGTATCGCTTACCCACCATCTGCGAAATCTTTACGTGGCCCGCCAAAGAGAGGGCATGCACCTGATTGAGGCAACCGATGAGACCAGGGACCGCTACATTGCCCAGGCCGGAAAATTTAATGATACAGACCTGATGCGCATGATGCATCTTGTAAGCGAAGCTCAAATAAAAATTAAAGATGTGCAGCAGCCTCGGGTGCACTTTGAAATTCTTGCACTAAAATTGGTTCATATGACCCGTAATGCAGAGCTCAAGGAGCTGCTGCAATCAGTGAAAGGGTTAAAAAAAAACGACACGAATAGCGTAAACAGTCAGGAGACCTCAGAAAATAGTGCCGGTCCTCACCTTACATCTGTTATAAATCAAACTTCTGAAGTACACGACTCCCCGGGCCGGAATTACTCCGGGGAAAATGAGTCAGATTCTGCAGAAGCAAACGAAACGGGCAATAAAAACGGGCATTTTTCATATCAGAAAAAAGAGACCCTCAATACGCAGGGTAAGACCGAAGATTCGCAAAGTACTGAAGCGCAATCGGCTGAGCCTTCACCCTCCGGGCCGGTTAAGTCAAACGACTCCGATACAGATGATGATCACATGGAACTGCTGATGGGCAGGCCCAGTTTGAGAACCGCGCAAAAAACGGCTGTAAAAAACAGTGAAGTTACTGAGAAACCAAAGCAGGTCTTGGACGTTAAAGAGAACAGAACGCTTCAGAATCTGGGTGATGTGGAGGAGCACTGGCAGAATGTGCTGGATACTGTACAAAAAAAAGCCTCCAAAACTCTCTATTTACAGCTGGCAGATGTGCAATTAAAAGACCTGAAGGGCACAGAACTTATTTTATCGGTAAATAATCCGTTTGCCGTGAATATTCTGGAATCGAACAGTAAAAAAATAGGCAATGTCTTTAAGGAAGTAACCGGTGCCTATTTGAGGATTAAATGCGTTGTTGAACGTAACGGCGAAGACAAAAGCGCATATTTAAGCCCGTTCGAGAAATTTCAGGAGCTTCAAAAGAAAGATAAAAACCTTAAAACGATCGTGGATCTGTTTGGCGCGGAAATTGAACATATTTAATTCTGTGAACGAACATGCAACGTTTGGGAGCTCTAAACTTGTTTACTAAACAAACCCTAATATAATTGAGTAACGATGAGTGATTTTAACATGGCCGATATGTTCGGTAAAATTTCCGATATGCAGGCAAAGATGAAAGAAGCCCAGGACCAACTCGCTGATGTGGTTGTGGATGCAGAAGCCGGCGGCGGAATGGTAAAGGTAAAGGCAAACGGCAAGCGTCAGGTTATAAGTATCGATCTGGATAAAGACGTGATTGATCCCGAAGATAAAGAGATGCTTGAAGACCTGGTGGTCGCCGGGGTTAATAAAGCCCTTGAAAAAGCTGAAGAAGCAGGGAAAAAGAAGATGCAGGACATGTACAAGGATATCCTTCCAGGCGGCGGAATTCCGGGTATGGACATGAGTAAACTTGGCCTGTAAGATAAAACAAACTCCGGTATCTGGTAATAGATTACCCCCTCCAAGAATTATATAATAGATGCAAATAACCTCCGAAGCCCTCGAAAGGGCGATTGAAGAACTGGCAAGGCTGCCGGGAACGGGGCGAAAATCTGCCCGAAGAATTGCGATTCATCTGCTGAAACAGTCCGAAGAAAGAGTGGTAACACTCGCGGATGCACTGATTCAGCTCAAGAAATCGGTGAGCCGGTGCTCAGTTTGCGGCACAATTACTGATCAGGATCCATGCTCCATCTGCACGAACATGAAACGAAAAAATGGCGTAATCTGCGTTGTTGAAGAGTTTCAGGACGTGGATATTATTGAAAGGACGAATGAATTTCGCGGGCGCTACCATGTGCTGGGAGGCACCATTTCACCGCTTGAAAATATCGGCCCCGATGATATTCGTGTAAAAGAGCTCCTTGAGCGCCTCGCCAGTGAAGACGAACCGGTAGATGAAGTAATACTGGCCCTGAATCCCGATTCTGAGGGTGAGGCAACATCCTACTATGTAAACAAGCTCCTGATGAATTACGACGTGAATGTAACGAGAATTGCCTACGGTATACCCATGGGTACGGAACTTGAATTCATTGATGAAGCCACTCTCAGCCGGGCCTTTGCCAGCCGCACCCCTTTTTAGCTCAATCGCATCAAATAAATAAAACGCTTACACAAACCTGTACTCATGCTACAATATTTAAAAACCACTGCTCTGTTTACTTTCCTGACCACCTTTTTTATGACAGCTATGCTGGTTCAAAACAGTGATGCCCAGAGAAAAGGGTATTGGCAGCAAGCCGTCGACTACACCATGGATATTGACGTGGATGCCGAAAATAATCAGTTCGAAGGCCATCAAATTCTCCGGTACACCAACAATTCAGACGATACTCTGGACAGGGTATTTTATCATCTCTTTTTTAATGCATTTCAGCCCAATAGTATGATGGATAAACGTTCCAGAACCATTGCTGATCCCGACCGCCGAGTGGGAGACAGAATTGTATCTTATGATGAAACGGAGATCGGTTATCAGAATATACACTGGATAACACACAATGGAGAACAGGTTGACTTTTCGGTTGAGGGAACCATTATGGAGGTTAAGCTGAACGAACCCATACAGCCCGGCGAAACAGCTGAGTTTGAGATGGAGTTTGATGCACAGGTTCCGCTGCAAACCCGGCGCTCGGGCAGGGATAACCGGGAGGGCGTGCGGTTTTCTATGTCGCAGTGGTACCCAAAAATTGCAGCTTATGATGACAATGGCTGGTACGCAAATCCCTATATAGGCCGCGAATTTTACGCACCATTTGGTACGTTTGATATTACAATCCATATTGACAGCAGCTATGTTGTTGCCGCCGGTGCTATTCTCGAAAATCCCGAGGAAGTTGGGTTCGGGTATGAAACCGAAGGAATGTCTGTGAATCGTCCCGAAGGTGAAAAACTTACCTGGAAATTTACTGCCGATAATGTACATGACGTAATGTGGGCGGCCGATCCCGACTATGTACAAAAAACAGCACAGGTACCGGGTGGCCCGCTGCTGAGGTTTTTCCACCAGGCAGACACCGTTGCGGTAAATGCAGATGAAAGCCGCCAGGAAGAGCTGCTGAAAAATTGGGAAGAGCTGCCGGGATATACCGTAAATGCCTTTGAATATATGGCGGAAAATTATGGTGAATATCCTTATGAGGAATATATAGTTATACAGGGTGGCGATGGCGGTATGGAGTACACAATGGGAACTTTGATTACCGGAAACCGATCACTGAGCAGCCTTGTGGGTGTAACGGTTCATGAATTAGTGCACGCCTGGTACGAAGGTGCAGTTGGTAATAACGAAGTGTACGATCAGTGGATTGATGAAGGGTTTACCACGTATGTATCTGCTTTTATAATGGATCACCTTTTTGGGGACGGTGAAAGCGACCCGATGACCCGCCGGTATGGAGGGTATTTTCGGGTAGTGGAGGCCGGCCTTGAAGAACCGATGCACATCCACTCCGATCACTATGTAACGAATACGGCCTACGGAATGGCCGCCTACACTAAAGGAGCGATTTTCCTGCACCAGCTGGGATATGTGATTGGCAAAGAGGCTCTCGACAGAACGCTGAACCGGTTTTTTGAGGAGTGGAAATTTAAGCACCCAACAGGCTATGATTTCATAAGAATTGCCGAGCAGGAGAGTGATATTATTCTTGACTGGTACTATGAATATTGGGTAACCACCACCAAAACCATCGATTACGGTATCGAATCTGTTGAGGAGCGGGAAGGACGGTCGGTTGTAACCCTTCAGCGAAACGGCCTGATGCCCATGCCTCTGGATGTGGAAATTGAATATAACGACGGCAGAATCGTTCACCACTACATACCGCTGAGAATAATGTGGGGCGAAAAGGAAAACGAATTTTCTGATGTAGATCGCATCACAGAAGAAGACTGGCCGTGGGTGTTTCCCGTTTATGAGCTGATTTTGGACACTCCGCAGGAAGATATTAAACAAATAGAAATTGATCCTTCCGGACGAATGGCGGATATTGACCGCGATAACAACACATGGATGAATGTAAACGAAATTGAGGAATAGGCGGATGCCTGACCAAAACAGCAAAAATCCGTATGCAGAGGAAGCGCTGAAACGCCACAGCAAGTATGGTGGCAAAGTTGCCATTGAATCTAAAATACCCCTCGAGTCGGAAGAGGATCTAAGTATTGCCTACACCCCCGGTGTGGCTGCACCCTGCCTGGCCATTGCTGAAAATAAAGAGCTGGCATATAAGTATACTTTCAAAAAAAATGCGGTTGCTGTGATAAGCGATGGATCGGCCGTTTTGGGACTGGGTAATATCGGCCCGGAAGCCTCTCTTCCCGTAATGGAGGGGAAAGCCGTTCTTTTTAAAAAGTTTGCCAACGTGGATGCATTCCCTATCGTTCTGGAGAGCCAGGATACAGAGGAGATTATCACCACCATCAAACAGATCGCCCCAACTTTTGGAGGAATTAATCTTGAGGATATTTCAGCCCCCCGGTGTTTTGAGATCGAATCAAGGTTAAAGCAGATCCTGAACATTCCCGTTATGCACGACGACCAGCACGGTACAGCTGTGGTGACCCTGGCTGGAATTATCAACTCCCTGAGAATAACCGGAAGAAAATTTGAGGACTTAAGAATTGTAATAAACGGTGCAGGAGCGGCGGGTAAGGCAATTGTACTCCTGCTGAGAGAAGTTGGCGTTCGAGATATTATAATGTGCGACAGCAAAGGCATTATATTTGACGGGCGTGAAAATCTTACTCCGGTGAAGCAGGAACTCGCCTCGCTTACGAATGAAAATAAATTAGATGGATCTTTGCAGGATGCGGTAAAAAACAGGGACCTCTTTATCGGGGTTTCGGTGCCGGGTGTGCTTACGGCAGAGATGGTTCGGAGCATGAACAGTGATCCGATTATTTTTGCAATGGCTAATCCCACGCCTGAAATTATGCCGGACGAAGCTACCCAAGCCGGCGCAAAAATTGTAGCAACAGGCCGATCCGATTTTCCAAATCAGGTAAATAATGTGCTGGCATTTCCCGGAATTTTCAGGGGTTTGCTTGATGCAAGAGCAGTTAAAATTACAAATGAAATGTACATTGCTGCGGCATACGCTATTGCAGACCGTATCGAAAAACCTGCGCCTGATAAAATTATTCCAAGTGCGTTTGATATCTCCGTTGCCCCAGCCGTGGCAAAGGCTGTCCAGGTATGCTGCGAAGAGAATTGCTAACAGAGTAGCAGTTTCTGAGTTTTACCGGTATTTAATGGGACTGATTCAGGTTACTTCTTAAACATGGTGCTTAGCACAAACCAGATATTCTCTTTTCTCTCCATCAGGCGTCGTTTAAAATAAGGAAACCACATGGTTCCGTAGGGCACATAAATACGTGCGCTGTAACCCTGAGCCACCAACTCTTCCATAGTCTCCTCGCGGAGGCCGTACAGCATCTGAAATTCGAACCGGTCTTTGGGGATTTTGTTCTCCCCGGCATACTGTTTTGTCCAGTTTACCAGTTCATCATCGTGTGTGGCAATGCGCGGGCGGGAAGTTTTAGACAGCAGGGTTGACGCGTACTCTTTAAACGCTTCTCTGATATCAGCCATGTTTTGCAGCGCAATTAGATCGGGTTCTTTGTATGCTCCTTTACAGAGCCGGATATCGGCATCGATTTTTGCAAGATCTTCAATGTCTTCTTTGGTTCTGTGGAGGTAGGCCTGTATCACAATTCCCACGTGGGGCGAATATTTTTGATGAGCTTCTTTAAAAATATCGATGGTTTCCTGGGTATAGGCCGAGCCTTCCATATCTATACGGACAAACGTATTCAGTTTTTTGGCTTCGTCCAGCAGGCGGAAAAGGTTTTTCTTGCAGTAATCAGCGTCGATATCTAGTCCCATCATCGTGAGTTTTACGGAAATCGTGCTCGACAGACCTGCTTTATTAATTTTATTTAGAAGCCCGATATAGGTGTCAACGGTTTCGTCTGCGGTGGATTGGCTGGTAACGTTTTCGCCGAGCAGGTCGAGGGTAACCTTAATCCCTTTTTTATTGATCGCTTTAATTTTAGGTACAGTTTCTTTGAAAGTTTCGGCCGCAACGAAGCGCTTTGCAAACACAAAAGGTAATTTCATAGTTAAGTGGTAAATGATATATAAACTGTTGCAGGAGCAAAGACCGGATATGATCTTTTCAGCAAATTATTGATAAATCCCGAAACCAGTGAAAACGTTCTCCGTAAATGTGGTAACGGAAATAAAAAATTTCCGAGACGTTCATATTTTAACTTTAATTGGAATACAATTCAATGAAAGAACAAGCCAAATTTATTTTAATAGCCGGCATCATTTTTAATGCGGGTCTTTGGTATGCTGCATCTGTTTCGGCCCAGGAAACAGCAGAAGCATACCGGGTAGATGTATTTGAAACATCAGAAAGCCCAATAGTAAATGTGAGGACCTCGGGTGGTTTTGTCGAAATTTTTGGTCATGAACAAAATGAAGTGATTTCAGAAATGTATGTGAGAAAGGGCAGCCGTTATTTAAGCACCTCAGATATCGATCTTTCCGATTTCGAAATCACTATTGAGAAAAACGGAGATGAAGTAACTATAATGGCGATAGCGGAACAAAATAGAGTTCGTTTCTTCTCAACAAATCGCAGGCCTTCTGTTTCTTTTCGGGTTTATGTGCCTTTTAATGCAGTTGCAGCCGGCAGAACAAGCGGGGGCCACGTAATAGCTTCAGAATTAAACAACGGTATTGAACTTCGCACAAGCGGCGGCAATATTACAGCTAATGAAATCACCGGAGAAGTAGCGCTAAGAACCTCTGGCGGAAGAATTGAGCTCAGCGATTTGTCTGGAAATATTGTTGCCAAAACAAGTGGCGGATCTATTGATGTTAATCAGCTTACCGGGGTTGCAGAGTTAAGAACTTCCGGGGGCAATATCGATCTCCGGAATATTTCGGCAAATATTGAGGCCCGAACCAGCGGAGGTGGAATAAGTGCATCATTTGCTGCATTTGATGAGGACATAATTTTGCACACCAGTGGAGGAAATATCAGAATAGAAATTCCGGATAAAGAAAATTTTGATCTCGAACTGCGCGGCCAGCGTGTAAACATCGAGCTTAGAAATTTTTCTGGTGAGGCGGAAAGAAATAACATAAAAGGTTACGTAGGTTCAGGCGGCCCATTGCTTAACGCAAGAACATCCGGAGGGTCGGTATCTGTTGATTACAGGTGAAATCTATCCTCAGAAAACCATAATATTTAAGCACTAAATTAAATTTTAATTAAGACCAGCTACTCTTTTTACTTTATAGGTTTATTTATTATAAATTCCCGTGTCAATGAAAACAATAAAAAATGAGGTTGTATGGGAAATAATGAACCTGGTCACGAAGCTGAAGAGTTTCGCCCAAAAGGTGCTGTAGCATTTTTCATTATCATGATCGTCATGTTTACCGTGATGTGGTTTTCCCTTTATTTTGAACTTTTAGGGAGGGGATAACGATGGATAAATCAGAAAAATTAGCACTCGGATTAAGCGGCGCTTTGCTCATTTTGTTCTTTGGAGCAATAATGTACGCCGGAATTGCAAAAGATATCGAAGTGCCAACGTGTATTACGGATATGGAACCGTTCGAAACAGATACGCTTTTCCAAACCGGGCCAGACACGTACGAACTGCAAATGGTTGCCAGGATGTGGGCGTTTCAGCCTTCAACCGTGCGTCTTCCTGCAGGTTCAACGGTAGATCTTTATGTAACCTCCCAGGATATTATACACGGGTTCAAGGTTGATGATAAAAATATTAACCTGATGGCCGTTCCCGGAGCGATTAACTATATGCAGGTTACATTTGATGAGCCCGGTGAATACTTCTTTGCCTGCCACGAATTCTGCGGGGCCGCACACCACACCATGGCCGGGCGTTTTGTAATCGAGGAAGAGGGCGAACCGCTATCGGAAAATATTATGGAGGGAAAGTAATATGAATGATGCAGGTACATTCCGATTTTCTAAGTCCGTTAAAAATCTGAACTCTGTACTCATTATTATTCCCATGGTGCTCCTTTTTATCGGAGTTTACGGTGGGTTGATGCAGACACTATTCCGTGCAGGTATTATTCAAAGTGACCCGTTCATGGGCGGTGATTACTACAAAGGGCTCACCATACACGGTGTTTTAAATGCAATTGTATTTACTACGTTTTTTGCTGTGGCTCTTGGCAATGCTCTCATCCCGTATTCCCTGAAAATGAAACTCAACTCTAAAGTAGCCTGGACTTCAGGAATTCTGATGCTTGTTGGGTCGATACTTGCCGGGGTAATTATGCTGATGGGAGAGGCTACCGTTCTCTACACCTTTTATCCGCCACTGAAAGCTCACCCGCTTTTCTATATAGGGCTAACTTTGCTTGTTGTGGGCTCCTGGGTAGCGTTTTTCAACTGGATACCCATGTATTTAAAGTGGAGAAGAGAAAATAAAGGAGAAAAAACGCCGCTCGCCGTAGTAGGTATGTTTACTACGTTTATCATTTGGCTGATCGCGACGATTTCAGTAGCGGTGGAAATTCTCTTTTTGCTGCTGCCCTGGTCGCTCGGCCTTGTTGATGAAGTAAACGTAATGCTTGCCAGAACGCTGTTCTGGTTTTTTGGGCACCCGCTGGTATATTTTTGGCTGCTGCCGGCTTACGTGATGTATTATTCGTTCTTGTCAAAACTTGCCGACGGACGTTTGTACTCTGATATGGCTGCCAGACTGGTGTTTATGCTGTTTGTGGTATTTTCGGTCCCTGTTGGAACTCATCACCAGTATATGGATCCCGCTATTGGATCGCAGTGGAAGCTCATACACGGAATATTTACTTTTGCAGTGGCTCTGCCAAGTTTGATCACTGCATTTACTATTGCAGCCTCTCTTGAATATGCGGGTAGAAAGCGTGGCGGTAAAGGACTTTTTGGGTGGATGTTCAAACTCCCCTATTTCGAAAAGGATAAATGGTTCTTCTCTTACCTGATAGCAGGTTTGGTTATCTTTATCTTTGGTGGAATCAGTGGTATCGTTAACGCATCCTACCAGATGAATACGGTTGTACATAATACCGCATGGGTTCCCGGACACTTCCATCTCACTGTAGCCGGTCCGGTTTTACTTGCATTCCTTGGCGGTAGTATGTATTTGATAAGTCAATTCATGGGTAAAGACGTAAAAATGAAAGGCTGGACTCTTTCCGTACCCTATATTTATACCATTGGTGTATCGATCTTTTCCTGGGGTATGATGCGTGGCGGCCTTATCGGAATGCCCCGAAGAACAAACACGGGTGCTTCGTATGCGAACCCGGAAAGCGTTCTTTATCAGCCCGACTGGATGCCCTATATCGATATCAGCGTTATTGGGGGTGTAATTATGTTCATTGCGATCGTGATATATATCGTTACCTTTTTCGCAACAGTATTCTCTAAAAGTACGGTTGAAGAACCCGAAGCTAATGTTACGTTCCCGATTTCTGTCCCTATGCACAATGAACCGGCGCTTTGGCTCAGAAACTTTAAGCCGTACATCATTATTGCTTTAATCTTAATTGTACTTTCATATACACCTGTTATTTATGATGTGTTACAGTCAACGTACGGAGGCTCACTGCCATTTTCACCGGATAGCCCGGTTCCACTTCGTTGATATTTAAGGAATACAGATATGCAGGCATAATGTATGTTTACAAGCAGTAATTATTACACCTCTTTTGGCAGTATTGTCGCAGCTTTAGCTTTGATATTTTTAGCTACTGGCTGCGACAGGCTTGCCGTGGAGGATACATTTACCGAAGATTACACACTCACAAACCAATTTGGTGAACAGGTTTCTCTCCCCGGTGACTATAGCGGAAAGGTTCTGATAGTGGGATATGTATACACGAACTGTCCCGATATCTGTCCTATGATTACATATAACATGCGGGATTTACAGAGAGAATTTCCAGGTGAGGAAGATTTTCACCTGATCAGTATATCATTTGACCCGGAAAGAGACAGCCCCGAAGTATTACATTCCTACGCTGAAAGCTACAATATCGATCAGGGAAACTGGTCGATGCTTACCGGCGACTCAAAGGAAGTGAATGAGGTACTGGATAAACTTGGCATTGCAACCGTGAAAACTCCCACCCGGTTTACCGAGGATAACAAGGCAGTTTATTTTATAGACCATACTGATAAAGTATCTTTAATTGATAAAAAAGGTCAGGTCAGAAATCATTATCTTGGTAGCGAATTGGATACGGAAACCGTAATCGAAGACATTAAAACACTTTTAACAGAATAATCCGGTTCTATATGAATGGTTGGGCATTATCAACTGTTTATAGACAAGAATTGGATCCAAAAAACATAAAACAGAAAAATGAAAAAGTACTTATTTAGTTCACTATTATTCGCACTTGCCATTGGCCTCGTTGCCTGTGGCGGTGAGCAGCAATCATCAGAACAAACAATGGAGTCTGAGTCATCAGAAGAGACGATGGCTGAAGATGATGGTGTAAGAACCATCGAATTAATCGGCACAGACGACATGAAGTTTGTAATCGAAGAAGAGACAGAAGGAGTTATAACAGCAGGGCCATCCGGACAAAATCTTTTGGTTGAGTCTATTGAAGCAGCACCCGGTGAAGAGCTTAGAATTACGCTTACAACCGTGAGTAACCTGCCTCCAACGGCTATGTCGCATAACTTTGCGCTTCTTGAAATGGATGCCGATGCCGATGCATTTGCAAGAGCTTCAATCACCGCGCGAGATAATGAATATATTTCTCCGGATTTTGAAGATCAGGTAATCGTTCACACTGCAATGCTGGGCGCAGACGAAAGTGATACCATTACATTTACTGCACCGGAAGAGCCTGGAGAGTATACATTCGTATGTACGTTCCCAGGTCACTATGCAGGCGGAATGGTTGGAACTCTGATTGTTCAATAAACAGAACAACATATTTTAGCTATGAAAAAGGCTGTGTAACAAAGATTACACAGCCTTTTTTTTGGCCATCACTTCTCTCTTAATCTTATTTAAAAGTTACGTAAACAGGTGATTGCCTGTCTGCGGCTTGTTCTGCGGCCTTTTCAAATGTACTTTTAATGATTGCTTCTTCAGAGTTTTTAGCCAGTTCTAATGTATTGCCTTCACTGTTCAGATCGGCACTTGCGGATGCACAGGTTACCGTAATTTCCATGGGTGAATACAAACTAAAGGTGATCATTTGAGCGACTAAGTTTAAAAAACTGTGTCGGGTTTCAACTCTTGCAACTCCATTGGTACAGTGCTGTTCAGCGTTGATGATGTCGGGCGGTACCAGCCCTGCAATAAAAGATGTAGCCCATGCCTGTTGATAAACTTCATTCGACGCTTCCAGTCCCGTTGTAATTTGAGCGTGATAGCATCCTGTTAATGTCAACGGAATAAAAAGTAAAAGAAGCCAAGTGTATTTTTTCATATCAGTATGATTTGGTTAACGTTCAGTTTAATAAGCGCAAATTTAGTCGTAAATCTATCATAATGTGCAAAAACATTTTCTATTTACTCCTGCTTTGGCTTAACAGTGGTTACTGTATTTTCAAGTATATTTAAAAAAATGATAAAACTTCTCTTTTATGAACGAAATGGAAATTATTGAAGTCGACCTTAAACATCCCGATCACTCATCTGCAGTGCTTCAGATCACCAACAGATATGCCAAAGATCCTATGGGTGACGAGAAACCCCTGCCGGAAACCACCAAAGCAGATTTGATTAAGAAACTGATGTCGTTTGATCCGTATCTTGGCATACTGGCATTTGTAGACGGTGAGGCTGCCGGGCTTGCTAATTGCTTCTATGGTTTTTCAACGTTTAAAGCCGCCAGGCTTATAAATATTCATGATCTGGCAGTGCTGCCAAAATACCGGAGCATGGGAATTGGACAAGCGTTAATTGGGTCGGTAGTAAAAAGGGCTCGTGAAGAGAACTGCTGCAAAGTTACCCTTGAAGTGAGGGAAGATAACCGGGCACGCAATCTATATGAGAGAGAAGGGTTTAGTTATGGAAAACCAACGATGTACTTTATGACAAAGGAACTCTGAATACAGCTTTATTCTTTTTGATTGATAATGCTTTCAAGATTTCGGTCTAAATTTTGAATCACATCGATTATAGTTTCTACAGATTGAATAAAAAACTCTTCATTAATACTCTCATAAACATCCGTTGGCTGATGGTAATGTTCGTGGTCTTCGACTCCAAAATAGATAAACGGTATTCCCTGCAGATGAAAAGGACCGTGATCGGAGGCCAGAGTCCAGTTTTGGCTCCAGTCATCAGAGTCGTAGCCGAATAACACATCAATAGCTGCATCGTTCGTGGCTTCTTCAATCAAAGGCTTTAAAAAGGGATAGTGAAACGTCCCAACCGCATAAAGTTCATTTTCGAAGTTGGTACTGATCATGTCCATATTAACATTCAGCGCTATTTGATCCTGTGGGATCGATGGAGATTCTATAAAATAGTAGGCTCCAGCAAGTCCCTGCTCTTCTGCATCAAAGGCGATAAAAAGAAGATTGCTTTCGGGTTTTTGGTTTGAGAAATACTCAGCAATGGCGAGCAGACCCGCTGTACCCGATGCATTATCGTCAGCTCCGTTGTAAATATCCTCCCCGCGCATACCAAGATGATCGTAATGAGCCGTGATGACAATAAACTTTTCGCTGTCGGACGAACCTTCAATCATGCCTATAAGGTTGACGGCATTTTCAAATTCTTCACCGGAACGGGTGTTGACATGCTCAAAATTCTGCTCGTAGGAATCGCCTAATGGCAGCAGGCCAAGCGATGTAAATCGGTTTGTTATAAATTCCTGAGCAAGCCTGTTCCCTTTAGTCCCCGTTTTTCGGCCTTCAAGCTCGTCAGAGGAGAGATATTTAATATCTGAAAGTAGTTGTTCAGCGTTAACCTGCTCAGTTTCAGGCTGAGCCGGCAGGTCCGAGTCGGTACATCCCAGAAATGTAATACCGATTAAAAGGGAGTAAAATATCGGGAAAAGGATTTTGCGAAGTATCATGTGGCAGTAAAAGTCGGTTAAATTTCAGGCAACTAAAGTACATGAAATTTCTATGACTTAAAATTAAGGATAAGTACAAAACTAAATAATCCTCGTCTGCTGGTGAAGCAAAAAAGCCGTCTGACCCGAAAGATCAGACGGCATTTATTAAATCATGCTGTTACCGGGGCCGGTACCCTTAGTAACTGAGAGCTGCCTGTGCTGCTGCGAGCCTGGCTACCGGTACCCTGAATGGCGAGCAGGAAACGTAGTTGAGTCCTTGCTCATAGCAGAAAGACACACTGCGGGGTTCGCCTCCATGCTCTCCGCAAATACCGATTTTCAGATCGGGTTTTTGCTTTCTTCCTTTTTGGGTAGCGAGCTCAACCAGCTGGCCTACACCCTCAATATCCAGAACCTGGAACGGATCTTGCTGAAGAATGCCGTCCCGCAGATAGTCTCCGAGGAATTTACCGGCATCGTCGCGGCTGTAACCAAACGTCATTTGAGTAAGATCGTTAGTTCCAAAAGAGAAGAATTCAGCATCTTTCGCTATTTGATCGGCGACAAGAGCAGCTCTGGGAATTTCGATCATCGTTCCAACCAGGTATTCCACTGAGTCGTCAGTCTCCTCAAATACAGTAGCAGCCGTTTCGTCAATTACCCATTTCTGAGCCCGGAACTCTTGCGGAGTACCCACCAGCGGAATCATGATTTCGGGCACAATAGCAATACCTTCGTGTTTCAGCTCTATTGCAGCTTCCAGAATAGCCCTCGTTTGCATGGCTGTAATTTCCGGATAGGTTATTCCAAGGCGGCAACCGCGATGTCCCAGCATTGGGTTAAACTCGCGAAGTGCACGAACCGTTTGGGCAAATATGATAGGCTTAATACCCAAATCCTTTGCAACCTGTTCGATCTCATCTTTGTCTTCAGGTAAAAACTCATGAAGTGGCGGGTCGAGCAGACGAATGGTTACCGGAAAGCCTTCCATGGCTTTAAAAATTTCTTTAAAGTCATTTTTCTGATAGGGCAGCAGTTCTGCAAGTGCATCTTTCCGGTCTTCAATGGTATTTGATACAATCATTTTTCGTATTGCACGGACTCTCTCTTCCCCAAAAAACATGTGTTCTGTGCGGCAAAGACCAATTCCCTCAGCTCCAAAGTCTCTTGCCCTGGCCGCATCAGCCGGAGAGTCTGCATTGGTTCTTACATTCATGTCCCTGAACTGGTCCACCCAGGTCATAAATTTCTCATAGTCATCATCAAGCTCGGGTTTTACAACTTCTTTTTGACCGTTAATTACGGTTCCGCGTGCACCATCAATGGAAATCCAATCGCCTTCGTGTATGGTAACTTTACCATTGGTAAAAGAGCGGTCTTCATAATCAATAATGATGTCGCCACAACCCGCAACGCAGGGTTTCCCCCATCCGCGGGCAACAACGGCAGCGTGGCTTGTCATTCCTCCCCTGGATGTTAAAATCCCTTCAGCCGCCGACATACCACCCACATCTTCAGGGCTGGTTTCAATACGGACCAGAATGACAGGGTCGCCGGAGGCGTGTGCTTCTTCTGCATCTTCAGAAAAGAAAACCACTTTGCCTACGGCCGCTCCGGGGGATGCGGGCAGTCCCACACCAAGGACCGATTTGGGGTCAACAGAGTTGTTGTCGATCTGCGGGTGGAGCAACTGATCGAGGTGAGTGGGTTCAACATGATTTTTAACAGCCTGCTTGGTTGAAATCAGCCCCTCCTCAACCATATCGGTAGCGATTTTGATAGCAGCATGTCCCGTTCGTTTACCGCTGCGGGTTTGAAGGATATATAGAGTTCCTTTTTGAATGGTAAACTCAATATCCTGCATATTTCCATAATGCTTTTCAAGGGTAAGTCCCCAGTCACTCAACTCTTTATAGTCTTCCGGCATCAGGTCTTTGAGCTCAATAATGTCTTTGGGGGTTCTTATACCTGCTACAACATCTTCACCCTGCGCATTAATGAGAAATTCACCATACAGCTTGTTTTCTCCGGTTGACGGGTTTCGGGTAAAACAGACACCGGTGGCAGAATCATCTCCCATGTTTCCATAAACCATTGCCTGCACATTAACGGCTGTTCCCAGCAGACCGGTAATGTGATTTATACGCCGGTATTTTTCGGCTCTGTCGCTGTTCCACGATTTAAACACCGCGTTGATAGCCCACTCTAACTGCTCGTATGGATCTTTTGGAAACATATAGCCTGTTCCTTTGCGGTAAACGGCTTTGTATCTGTTAACCAGCTCTTTTAAATCTTTGGTGGTAAGCTCGGTATCCTCTTCAACGCCTTTGTCATTTTTAAGATTTTCCAGGGCATCCTCAAACTCTTCATGGGGGATTCCCATTACAACGTTGCCAAACATATCGATGAAGCGCCGATAGCTGTCGTAAGCAAAGCGCTCGTTATTGGTGTGTTTGGCGAGAGCATCAACGGTATCATCGCTGATACCTAAATTGAGAACGGTATCCATCATCCCGGGCATTGAAACGGCCGCGCCGGATCGTACTGATAGCAGCAGGGGGTGTTCGGTGTCACCCAGCTTTGTTCCCATTATTTTTTCTATATGGTGCACCCCCTCTATCATCTGCTTCTTTAGGGTGTGAGGCCACTCACTGTTTGTTGAGTAGTAGTGGCAGGCCTCGGTAGAAATGGTAAATCCGGCCGGCACAGGCAGTCCGATTGTAGACATTTCCGCAAGATTTGCCCCCTTTCCGCCTAACAGTTCTTTCATTGACCGGTCACCATCGGCAGTACCGCCGCCGAATGTGTAAACTTGTTTCCTTCTCATTCTATAGCTCCGTTTTATTAAATTAGATAAATTTGTCTTAATATCTCTTTTAATATAATTAACATATTTGTGAAACGGAATGGTAGTTCCAAAATGTAAAAACTTCTTTTTTTTTACTAAACAGGTATGCTGGAGGTAGTCAGATGGAAAGAGAAAACCGACCTTAGTAATTACAGAACGCAGGTCGGTATCAGAATCAATGAGTAAGCGGTAAAGTTTAGTGTATGTTGCCCATTAACTTTCTTATGGGTTTGCTGAACAGGAGCAGTAAAAGGCCACCGCCAACGGTTGTCATAACGATAAGCCAGAAAAGGTCTGGCAGCAGCGATGGATCTGCCTGAATAGCCTGATCATCAAATTGACCGGCAATACGGCCTGCGATCAGGTTACCAAAAGCGATACTCATAAACCAGATTCCCATCATCTGGCCAACCAGTTTTTTAGGTGAAAGCTTCGTTACGGCACTGAGACCCACAGGGCTCAGGCACAATTCACCGGTTGTATGCAGCAGGTAGGTCATAATCAGCCAGGTGGGAAGTACCTGATTTCCTCCAACCACGTAGTATGAGGCGAACATCATTACTAAAAATCCAAATCCGAGAAAAATCATGCCAAGAGCAAATTTAACAGGAGTAGATGGCTCCAGGTTTTTCTTTGCCAGCCAAACCCATAACCAGCCAAAAAACGGTGCCAGTGTAATGATAAATATTGGATTAATAGACTGCAGCCAGCTTGCCGGCATTTCCCAGCCAAAAAGAAAGCGATCGGTGTAGCGTTCAGCGAAAAGGTTCAGGGAAGAACCGGCCTGTTCAAATCCTGACCAAAATATGGCCGAAAAAACGAAAAGAGCGGCTATTACGCCAATTTTTTTCTTTTCATCATCCGTTAGATTCTCGACCATGTATACATATATAAAGTAAGCTACCACCAAAAAGAATATTATAATTCCGGATGCGTCAGCGATTGCTACCGGATTGATCTGTATAAAGCCATAACTTACGGCGGCAAATAAAGCCACGAACAGCGCCCCGGTTAACCAGAGTCCTATGCGAATTTTAGAAAAAAGAGCCTCTTGCTTTTCGGGATTATCGGGCTTTTCCGGTGCTGCTCCAACGTCTCCCAAATACTTCTCTGTCATTTTATACTGAATAAGCCCAAGAAGCATTCCCACGCCTGCTGCGCCAAATCCGTAGTGCCAGTTAATACCCTCTCCAAGGTAACCAGTGACCAGCGGGGCAATAAAAGCACCGATATTTATTCCCATATAGAAAATTGAGAAGCCGGCATCTCTTCTTGCCTGCTCGTTATCACCATAAAGCCCGCCAACAATACTGCTTATGTTTGGTTTTAACAGGCCGGTACCAATTACAATAAGAATGAGTCCGAGATAAAACGTAGTATTTCCGGGAATGGCCATGCTGAAGTGGCCAAGTGTAATAATGATGCCACCGTACCAAATCGCATTTCTAAGTCCGAAAAACTTATCAGCAAGCCAGCCGCCCGGCAGGGCCAGCAGGTATACAAACATAGTGTAGAGACCGTAGATAGCAGTGGCGGTTTTATCGTCGAGTCCAAGGCCGCCTCTGTTAATGGCATCTACCATAAAAAGCACCAGAATTGCGCGCATGCCATAGTAGCTGAAGCGCTCCCACATTTCGGTAAAGAAGAGAGTGGCAAGTCCCCTGGGATGCCCGAAAAATGAGTGGCTGTATTGTTCAGTACCGTTCAGTTCGTCAGGTTGCTTCATTCTTTATATCTGGTTTCGGGTAGGGTTAAACAATACAGATAATAATAATTGGTGAAGCTGCAAGCAACCGCTGCACAACAAGAAACTTTGAACAGAGCGGAAAAGTAGAATTCTGTTACTGTTTCAACTTGCTGATGGTAACCCGAACACCACGCTCTTCAAGTTTCTGAACTATTTCCTCAGATATACCCTCATCAGTAATAATATGCTGAACTTCATCGAGGGTACATATTCTGCTGAAGCCTCTTTTCCCGAACTTCGAGCTGTCTGCTAGAATTACGGTATACTGGGCAACATCAATAAACTTTTGATTGAGACTGGCTTCCATCAAATTTGTTGTAGTTAACCCAAAATCCAGATCAATACCATCAGCACCGAGGAAAAGAACCCCACATGTTATATCATTGAGAAATTGTTCTGCATATGGACCAACCACCGAGTTGGAACTTGAGCGAAGCTGTCCGCCCAGCTGGGATATTTCCACATTCTCTTTACCGGAGAGTTCCAGGGATACATTAATGGCCGAAGTTATGATGTTAAGACGTCTGTTTGGTTGAATTATCTGGGCCAGTGCTAAAATTGTTGTTCCGGATGCAAGAATTATGGAGTCATTCTCTCCAATCAATTTTACGGCTTCCCTGGCAATGGCTTCTTTTTCCTCAGCTTTAATCTTCACCTTTACCTCAATATGGCGGTCGCTGGTATAGGGATTTGAGCGTGTAGCCCCGCCGTGTGTGCGGAAGAGTAGATTTTTATCCTCAAGCGCTCTTAAATCTTTGCGGATGGTAACTTCCGAAACGGAAAGTTCTGAGCTCAATTTTTGAACTGTTACCTTTCCACTCTCTTTCAATTTGTTTAAAATTCTTTCGTGACGTTCTGAAATATTCATAAATCATCAGGTTTGTTCCATAAAAGATAGATTTCTGTATGGAATAACGCAAAACTCACATAAACGAAATAAATCGAAATATATATTGAATTTACCAATCGGTCTGTTAAAAGTGGGTATTGATCCAATCTAGCTAGATAGGATGTGGAAGGGCTTTTAAATTTATTTTTGTGTTTCAGTCGAAATTAATTATCATACAAGTGAAACAAAACAAAACTCATTCGAAACATAAAAGGTGCTATTATGAAAAGAGAAGAATCATTGAAAAAAATAAACAGCGGGAGTGGTAGTGAATGGGATTTGATTATCGTGGGAGGGGGCGCGAGCGGCCTTGGGGTAGCACTTGATGCTGTAAGCCGCGGCTACAGGGCACTAGTATTGGAACAGTCTGATTTTTCAAAGGGAACATCCAGCAGAAGCACCAAACTGGTTCATGGAGGCGTCCGCTATCTCGCACAGGGGAATATCGATTTGGTGCGTGAAGCGTTGAGAGAGCGGGGCCTTCTCCAAAAAAATGCGCCACATCTCGTCCAAAACGAAATATTTGTGATACCGAACTACAGCTGGTGGGATAAATTTTTCTATACCGTTGGCCTTAAGGTATACGATTTACTTTCGGGCAAGTTAAGTTTGGGAAAATCCAGAGGCATTTCTAAAAAAGAAGCCGTATCAAGAATTTCCACAATTAAGCAAGACGGCTTAAAAGGAGGGGTTATTTATCATGACGGACAGTTTGATGATTCCAGACTTTCTGTTAATGTGGCGCAAACCATTTCTGAGCAGGGAGGAGGTGTGCTGAACTACTTTGAAGTGACAGGCCTCATCAAAGAAAGTGGTAAGGTGGCGGGAGTACAGGCCTTGGATAACGAAACAGGAAAGGAGTATTCGATCAAAGGCAAAGCGGTTATCAACGCCACAGGTGTTTTTGTAGACGAAATTTTATCGATGGATAAACCCGGGCATAAAAATATCGTAAGGCCCAGCCAGGGCGTTCATCTTGTATTCGACCGTGAATTCCTGCCGGGTAATGACGCTATTATGATTCCAAAAACTGATGACGGACGCGTATTGTTTGCCGTGCCGTGGCATAACAAAGTAGTTGTAGGAACAACCGATACTCCGCTGGACGAACACAGCCTGGAGCCCACGGCACTGGAAGAAGAAATTGAGTTTATTCTTAAAACAGCAGATAAATATCTCACCAAAAAGCCAGTCAGGACAGATGTGAAGAGCGTGTTTGCAGGATTGCGGCCTCTGGCGGCACCGCAGGGTGATTCGCAAAAAACGAAAGAGATTTCAAGAAGCCATAAAGTAATGGTTTCAGGCTCCGGCCTTATCACGATTACAGGTGGTAAATGGACCACTTTTAGAAAAATGGGAGAAGATACCGTTGATAAGGCGATTTCTGTTGCTAAATTGAAAAAGGTAAAAAGCGCTTCCGAAACACTGGCAGTTCACGGAGCCGACGCGGATGTTGATTTCAGTGATCCGCTCTACTTTTATGGATCTGATCTGGATGAAATTAAAGAGCTGATGAATGATAATCCTGACTTGAAAGAAAAACTTCACGACGATTACAAACACGTGAAAGCCGAAGTTGCATGGGCGGTAAGGAATGAAATGGCCCGCAACGTGGAAGATTTCCTGGCACGAAGGATCCGCATGCTGTTTCTTGACGCAAGGGCTGCTATCGACATGGCACCCGCAGTAGCAGAACTAATGAGTAAAGAGCTTGACAAAGACTCCAAATGGGCTGAAAATCAGGTTGATTCATTCACTGAGCTGGCAAACCGCTACTTGCTTGAAAAATATGAACTGCAAATTACATAACCACTACAAAAACCATTAATCAAACAAATTGTACCTATGGAAAAATATATCTTAGCACTTGATCAGGGAACAACAAGCTCAAGGGCAATGCTGTTCGACAAAAACGGCACTATTGTTTCAGTTGCCCAGAAAGAGTTTCGGCAGATCTATCCTAAAGCAGGGTGGGTTGAGCACGATGCCCAGGAGATATGGTCGACCCAGGCAGGAGTTTCGGCAGAAGCTGTGGCATCAGCCGGCGTAAATGGGAAATCGATTGCCGGAATAGGAATAACCAACCAGCGGGAAACAACCGTAATCTGGGACAGAAAAACAGGAAAACCCGTTTATAACGCCATTGTCTGGCAGGACAGACGTACTTCAGACTATTGCGATCAGTTAAAAGCGGAGGGCCATGCCGAAATGATTCAGGACAAAACCGGACTGGTGCTGGATGCCTATTTTTCGGGTACAAAAGTGAAATGGATTCTGGATAATGTTGAAGGAGCAAGAGAAAGAGCAGAGAATGGAGAGCTGGCGTTTGGTACGATAGATTCCTGGCTTATATGGAACTTTACACAGGGAGAAATTCATATTACCGACGTTACAAACGCTTCAAGAACACTGCTATTTAATATCAACGAGATGGACTGGGACGATGAGATTCTGGAGCTGATGAACATTCCAAAGAGTCTTCTTCCTGAAGTGAAGCAGTCCAGCGAGATTTACGGACACACAAAAACCACGCTTTTTGCAAGTAAAGTACCCATAGCGGGAATAGCAGGAGACCAGCAGGCAGCACTATTCGGGCAGATGTGTACCGAAAAAGGGATGGTGAAAAATACCTATGGCACCGGCTGCTTTATGCTGATGAATATCGGCGACAAGCCAATCAAATCAGAAAACAATCTTCTTACAACCGTAGCCTGGAAAGTAAATGGAAAAACTCAATACGCACTCGAGGGTTCCGTATTTATTGCAGGGGCTGTGGTTCAGTGGCTGCGCGATGAGATGAGCATTATTCAGGAGGCTAAAGACATTGAGTACTTTGCCAATAAAGTAGAAGATTCTGATGGCGTTTACCTCGTGCCGGCATTTGCCGGTTTGGGTGCACCACACTGGAATCAACATGCCAGAGGTACCTTGGTAGGAATTACAAGAGGTACAAACCGGGCCCATTTGGCACGTGCAGCACAGGAGTCCATAGCCTACCAGGTTACAGATCTGTTAACCGCTATGAATGCCGATTCCGGCATCGATATTAAAGAGCTGCGGGTTGATGGCGGCGCAACGGTTAACAATACGCTGATGCAGTTCCAAAGCGACCTGCTTGAGGTACCGGTAATAAGGCCAAAGGTTACTGAAACCACAGCTCTGGGAGCAGCATACCTTGCCGGGCTGGCAGTAGGGTTCTGGAATGATATCGAGGAGATAAGAAAGCAATGGCAGGTAGAGAATAAATTTGAACCTCAAATGGACCAGACGAAAGTCAAAGAACTCATGAAGGGATGGCAGCGAGCCGTGAGAGCAGCCATAGCGTGGGCAGACGATAAATAGGAATATAAAGATGAACAAAATAAACGGGTGATGGGTGCAAATCGCCCGATACATAAAAGCTTCTTTTAGAGGCAATCGGCAATAATTAAAATAAACGTAGAGGAAAATTAAAATGGGTCCATTGTTAGGTGAATTTATTGGAACAGCCATTCTGTTGCTGCTGGGTAACGGGGTAGTGGCAAACGTGGTTTTAAACAAGACAAAAGGCAACGGCAGCGGATGGATTGTTATAACTTTCGGCTGGGGTATGGCGGTTTTTACTGCTGTTTTTGTAGTGGGGCAGTTTAGCGGAGCACATATTAATCCTGCCGTAACTGTAGGACTTGCAACTGCAGGCTTATTCGACTGGATACTGGTATTTCCATATATCGTTGCCCAGATGCTGGGAGCCGCTTTTGGAGCCTTTCTGGTATGGCTTGCGTATAAAGACCATTTCGCTGTTACCGAAGATGGCGGGGCCAAGCTCGCTGTGCACTGTACAGCACCTGAAATCCGAAACTACGGATCGAACTTTATGACGGAAGCTATCGGTACACTGGTACTTGTGTTTGGTGTATTCTATCTCGCGAATCCGGGGTTTATTGATGGAAATGGGCAGATGCTGGATGTTATTGTTATTAACGGCCAGGAAGTAGGATTTGGCCTTGGTGCACTCGCTGCGCTTCCTGTTGGCCTGCTTGTACTCGCAATTGGCCTGTCGCTGGGAGGCCCGACAGGGTATGCGATTAACCCGGCGCGTGATCTCGGGCCAAGAGTGATGCACGCAATTCTTCCCATTCCAAACAAAGGTGGCAACGACTGGGCGTATTCATGGGTGCCGGTATTGGGCCCTGTTGCGGGAGCGCTTATTGCCGCCGGACTATTTTTATTGCTATAGCCAAAGAGATGCAGATATAAAATAAGATGATGGGTGTGCAGACCCATCATCCTTTAAAAATCTATCTGCTGAGCGTTTCCGTTTTTCCTTTCACATCCCCGGTACATGCTTGAACAAGAGTGCTAATCATTTTAAACAGAACACAAACGACAGACGACTTGCTATGAAAGTTAACAAAAAAATTTCGACCCTACTATTTTCAGTATTGTTACTGATGCTATACACGGGAATCACAACCACAGCCGGAGCACAAGGCGTCAGTTTCGAAACCAATGATGGCTGGGAGCTGAACATAACAGGCAGGCTTCCCGTATTTCTGGTTGCATCAGGCCACGATGGCTATAGCGCTGATGGTGAAGACCAGTTTGCCACACGCATAATGACGGGCTTTAACCCTCCTGATATAACATTTAACATAAGCGCACCAGAGTATAATGGAATAAAAGTAACCGGGATTTTTCAAATCAATCACCATCTTCATGGGCCCAGCGTGCAAAATGCAGGGCTTTTTGAGGGCAGGATAGCTGATATTCGGGTAGAAGGCGACTTTGGTACCATCAACATGGGAAAAGGCTTTGGAATTTTTAACAGCAACAGTATTGCTGATGCCGGAAGCGGAACGGGCGTGGGCCGTTTTGCCGGACCCGATGCAGCAGATGCAACTCTGGGACGAATCGGTACAGGATACACGTATGCAAACTTTAATCCACGTGTAACATACACAACCCCGGATATGGGTGGTTTGTCGCTGAAGGTAGGTTTCATAAACCCGGAAAAACCGGATGGACTGTCGGAAGAGATTGAGGCCAGTATGCCCCGTGTAGAGAGCCAGGCAGACTATGTAGCCGGGTTTGATTCCGGCAGTATTCGTTTTTGGGCTGGCGGAATGGTGCAGAACGTCGATGTTGTAAGTGAAAACTTTGATTACAATATTTCTGGCTGGGATCTTGGCTTGAAACTTGCATCGGGCGGTTTTGGCTTAACAGGTTCCTACTCCGAAACTCAGGGCGTCGGAGCCGATGGCTTAATTGGTCTGAGCCTCACTGGAAGTGCTCTTGCACAGGCAGATGTAGATGCTTCTCAATGGTATACCGAGGCAACATATATATCAGGCAAGTTAACCCTCGGAGCCAGCTATGGTGAGGGAGAGCAGGATGAAAAGAGCACAGTACTTGGAAGCTCGCCGGATATCAAAAACGAACTTCTGATGATATTTAGTCGCTCCTTAAGAACTCAAAATGACGTGTTGGCGGCATGACCCGGTGAGATACGACCAAACAAAATGTAACAATTTTTTTTTATCTCTTACCCACTGCTCCATCCATTTCTTTAAATTCC